>MDTD01151377.1_pt1 | contig 69630 bp, 62 predicted proteins | sample 811221 | NCBI WGS metagenome assembly MDTD01 (sample SAMN05326646, study PRJNA326480) | marine metagenome | isolation source: seawater | place: Pacific Ocean: South West | collected 2011 | reverse complement strand
TGGTGTCGGAGCCGGTGTAGGCGCTGGTGTCGGAGCCGGTGTCGGCGCTGGTGTAGGCGCTGGTGTCGGAGCCGGTGTCGGAGCCGGTGTAGGCGCTGGTGTCGGTGCCGGTGTAGGCGCTGGTGTCGGAGCTGGAGTTGGTGCTGGAGTTGGAGCCGGTGTAGGTGCGGGATCATCATCATCATCAGAAAGGCTTACAACGCCAGCTGCACCAGCTAAAATGCCTGCAATTTCAGCAGCACTTAAATTGTCTAAAAAACTACCTGATTCTTCAGGTTCATCCACATCGGATACTGAATCATCATCGTCGTCATCGACTTGTACTTCAGCTTCCTCTTCTTCAACTCTAACGTCGTTTTCATTTGAGTTAACGGCCTCGTCTGCTACCACTAAGAAACTGGCAGGCATTAATAGAACCGTGATTAATAATCTTAAAATATCCTTCATAACTGTTCCCCGCTAATGAAAATAAAGTTTAACTCCATATTACTGTTAATTCTATACCCTTTGGACAGAATTACAATGTGTTTGTCATAAAACCTTCTATCCATGTATTTCTGGAATATTATCATTAATTTACCTATTTACAAGTATTTTGGGTTTTTTTTGAACAAAAGTTTTGCAAAAAAAAATATGTTGATTAACTGAATTTGTAATTTCTTTAAAACTTGTATTTAAATGTATCTATAACAGCTATAATTACAAACTCAATTCTTTGAAGAGAAAATTTAATGTCAAAGCAAGATCAATTTTACGAAGAGCTACAAGATTGGATTGAGGCGCTTGATAACTCCTTGATTACTGATGGAAAAGAATATTCGATTCAGCTGTTATCTGCACTGTTAGAGGAGGCTAGAGCAAGAGGCTTAAACACAAATAGACTTCAAAATTGGCCCTTCAAGAATACTGTTCTTAATGATGAAGAAGTGTCTTATCCAGGAAACTGGGATTTTGAGGAAAGAATAAGACACATAATAAGATGGAATAGCCTATTAATGGTCTTAAAAGCCAATAAAGATGATGATCTTGGAGGGCATATTTCTACCTACTCTTCAGCTGCAACATTATACGAGGTTGGATTCAACCATTTTTTTAGAGGGTCTGATAATCAGCTTGGGGATCTAATCTACTTTCAAGGCCACTCTTCACCAGGCATTTATGCAAGATCTTTTTTGGAAGGCAGATTAACCAAGAAACAAATTGAAAATTTTAGGCAAGAAATCAATGGAGAGGGACTGTCTTCATATCCTCATCCTTGGCTAATGCCAGATTATTGGCAATTCCCCACAGTTTCAATGGGTTTGGGACCAATATTTGGCATTTATCAAGCTCACGTAATGAGATACTTAGAAAAAAGAGAGCTTATTCCTAATGACCCAGATAGAAAAGTTTGGGTATATTGTGGTGATGGTGAGATGGATGAGCCTGAATCAATGGGAGCTATTAGCCTGGCAGGTAGAGAAAGCTTAAATAATCTTGTTTTTGTAATAAATTGTAATTTGCAAAGGCTAGATGGCCCAGTGAGAGGGAATTCAAAGATTATCACTGAACTTGCTAAACAGTTTGATGGAGCAGGATGGAATGTAGTCAATCTAATATGGGGAAGGCATTGGGATAATTTAATCAATAAAGATGACAAAGGACTTTTGCAAAAAGTAATGGATGAAACAGTTGACGGAGAGTATCAAAACTTTAAAGCAAAGGGTGGAAGCTACACAAGAAATAATTTTTTTGCAAAAGACCCCGAGGTTTTAGAAATGGTTGCAAATATGTCAGATGAAGAAATAGAACAACTTAATAGAGGGGGACATGACCCCGTTAAAGTATTTAATGCTTACAGACTAGCTTATGAAGACAATCAAAAACCAACAGTGATTTTAGCGTTTACAATCAAGGGGTATGGCATTGGCTCAAGACAAGCTGATAATACAACTCACCAAGTTAAAAAACTGACAAGAGAAAACCTAGAGAATTTTATTGAAAAGTTTGATCTGCCAGTCAACAAGAAAAACCTCGATAATCCTGATTTCCTTGACTTGAGCACGCAAAAAGAACTTAAAGAATATCTACACGACAGAAGAAAGAAGCTGGGGGGCTATTTGCCAGAAAGAAAAGTTTCAGATGAGCAGATTAAATTTGAGAAAACCACATTTGAAGGCTTTGATGAATTTGTAGAGAGAGAGCAATCAACAACAATGATTTTTGTGAAACTGCTAACAAAACTTCTTCGAGATAAAAAATCTGGTGAAAGAGTGGTACCAATCGTTCCTGATGAAGCCAGAACGTTTGGAATGGATTCTTTATTTAGGCAATTTGGAATTTATTCTTCTGAGGGCCAAAAGTATGAACCTGAGGATGCTGATAAAGTAATGTTTTATCGTGAAAGTGAGTCAGGGATAATGCTTGAAGAGGGCATCAATGAAGCTGGTGCATTTTCTGCATGGCTAGCATTAGCGACTTCGTATTCCAACAATCAATTTCCTATGATTCCATTCTATGTCTTTTATTCAATGTTTGGATTTCAAAGAATTCACGATTTAGCATGGGCTGCAGGAGATTCAAGAGCCAGGGGTTTTCTTCTAGGTGCGACTTCTGGTCGTACCACTCTTAATGGAGAGGGTCTTCAACATCAAGATGGCCACAGCCATGTTCTTGCTTCAACAATTCCAAATTGTCGTTCTTATGATCCTGCATTTTCTTATGAAGTATCTACAATTATTCAAGAGGGCATCAAGGATATGTATGTCGAAGGCAACGATAGATTTTATTACCTAACGTTAATGAATGAAAACTACCAACACCCGAAAAGACCAAAAAGTGCAACTTCTAATAATATTATTAATGGAGCTTACAAATTTTTAGAAGCAAAAAATCCATCGGTTAGAATACTTGCATCAGGGGTAACCTTAAATTTCGCTATTCAAGCTGAAAAGTTGTTGTCAAAGATGAATGTTGTGGCCGAGATTTGGTCAGTAACTAGTTTTAATGAACTCTACAAAGGAGCAATTGAATCAGATCGAAACAATAGGCTGGGAATAAAGGACTCCACCTCTTACGTGGAGCAGTGTTTCTCTGATGAAATGGTAACAATTGCTGTGTCAGAATATATTAGGTCGTATCCAAACCAAATTAGACAATGGGTAAGCGGGGATTATATCGTTCTTGGGACTGATGGATTTGGCAGAAGTGACACACGAGACAAGCTGAGAGATTATTTTGAAATCAACGCAAATCACATCACTTTAAATGCACTACACTCCCTGAATATGAAAAAAGAAGCAAAAGAGTTTGCTAAATCAAATAAAATTAAACTGGATGAAACTGCTCCATGGCTAAAGTAAAAAATATTGATTTAAAAATACCAAATCTTGGTGACGCAGAGTCAACAGAGATCATCGAAGTGAATATTCAACCAGGTGATAAAGTGAATCTTAATGATCCGCTTATTGTTTTAGAGTCAGAAAAAGCAGCTATGGAGATCCCATCAGATTTTGAAGGGGAAATTACTAAAGTCCATGTCAAAACAGGAGACATTGCTGAGGAGGGCATGATATTTGCAACAATAATTTCATCTGAAAAACTCGATTCAAAAGATGCTAAAAAATCAGATTCTAATATTCCAGCGCCTAACATTCCAGCAGCAGTTAGCAGTTCAAATGCTTTGAGTGAGTCAGAGGAAATTAAATCTCTTAAGATTAATGCTGGACCTGCAGTTAGAAAGTACGCTAGAGAACTTGGACTTAATTTAGATGGCATAGAGGGCACTGGAAGAAATGGACGTATTACAAAAGAAGATCTTAAAAGATATATTCATCAAGGCATTTCTCAAAAAGATGATAATGTCTACCCTGTATTAGAGGATCTCACAAAATTTGGCCCATATGAGATAAAAAGCCTCTCTGGAGTTAGAAAGGCAGGGTTAAGAAATTTACAAAAATCTTGGACATCGATTCCGCATGTTTTTCATTTTGAAGAAATAAATTTATCCAGAGTTAATGGTCTTAGAGAGTCTCTTAAATGCTCGCCTTTACCAATAATTATTAAAGGTATAGTAAATACGTTAAAAAAACATCCACTTCTCAATTCATCATTATTAAGTGAATCTGAAATATTACTTAAAGAGTATTTCAATATTGGTGTTGCTGTGAATACTGAAAATGGTTTAGTAGTTCCTGTTTTAAAGAATGCAGAAAAATTAGATATAAATAAAATAAACAAAACTATCAAAGAGCTTTCTGAGAAAGCTCGTCGAAAACAACTGAAAAAAACTGATATTGAAGGAGCTTCCTTTACAGTTTCAAGTTTGGGTAAAATTGGAGGATTGGGATTTACTCCTATTATTAATCCACCTGAGGTTGCAATAATCGGAATTTCTAATTCTAAACCAAACATTAGGCTTGATGGAAATAAAGTCGTTCAGGATATGGTGTTACCAGTTTCTTTGTCATACGATCATAGAGTTATAAATGGTGTTGAAGCAGGAGAATTCATGGTTGACCTAAAAATAGAATTGGAGGAAAAAGTCCAGTGATTGATATTCTCCCACTATCTTTTTGTATTGGCTTAGCATTTATCTTCATAAATAAAACCATCTCAACAAGATGGAGCCAAAACTTAAGAAATTCCCCACAGACGATGCACAAAAAGTCAGTATCACGTTTTGGGGGCATTGCAGTATTTTTCTCTCTATTAATCATATCGACAATATCCGATTTAGAAGAATACACTTTTCTAAGAGAAGCAATTTTTGTATCCTCACCAGTATTTTTATTAGGGCTTGCTGACGATTTCAATATTGAAATAAAACCAGCTTTAAGGTTAGCCGTGCTTTTTATGATATCTTTACTTTTTTACTATATTCTTGGAATAAAGGCATACAACTTGAATATTCCTTTTATTGATTATCTTTTTACATTTGAAATTTTTTCTCTGTTGTTTATTTGTTTCGCTGTTGCAGGAATGATTAATGCTTTCAATATGATTGACGGAATTAACGGATTGTTAATGCTGTTTTGTCTGACAGTATGTGTTTCAATACTTATCTTCCCTCAGAGCTCAATCAATCTTGAATTCTATTTGTATTTAGTTGCATTATTCTTCGCTATTTTAGGAATATTTATTTTGAACTTTCCTTTTGGGAGAATCTTTTTAGGGGATGGCGGTGCCTACTTTCTCGGCGCAATGATTGTGATTGGCTTGATAAAATATTATCAAGTAAATGATCTCTCACCATGGTATGTGATGTTGATGTTGATTTATCCAGTGACAGATGTTTTATTCTCGATATATAGAAGAATTGTCTTAAAAGTTTCTGCTTTAGAGCCAGATAACTTACATTTACATCACTTGATATACAAACGCGTATCAAAGTTAGATTTAAAATCAGAAAATAAAAAACATTTTCTCGTAACATTGATGACATTTGTTATCTATACCCCTTTCTTATTGGGAGCAAACTATTTTTCAAAAGAAACACAAATCTTGCAGATCTTGACGGTAATTTTTATATCTATCTACGTTCTTATTTATTTCTTACTCGCACCAAGAGGCTTTCTAAGGAATGAGTAAAATCCTTGTAACAGGGGCTGCAGGTTACCTTGGCTCAGCATTTTGTAAAGTTGGGATTGAAAAAGGATTTCATATCATTGGAATAGATAATTTCTCAAATTCTTCAGATCAAAGCATAAACTTTCTTAAGGAAATCGCACAATCTAATTTCACCTTCTCAAGAATAGATTTATGTAAAGACCATGAATTACTAAGGGAAATTTTTCTGAAAAATGAAATCAAATATGTTGTTCACTTTGCTGGCTTCAAATCAGTAATTGAATCTCAAATGCGTCCTAAAATGTATTGGGATAATAACCTAGAATCAACAAATAATCTTACCGGGATGATGTTGGAGCACAGTGTTAAAAACATAATATTTTCCTCATCTGCAAGCGTTTATGGCAACAGCAATATTCAGCCTGTGAACGAGAATAGTGAGTTGAAACCTACGTCAGTTTATGGAGCTACAAAAGAAGCAAACGAAAAATTTCTTGAAGATTTAGCTATAAAAGGAAGACTAAAAACAATTTCTTTAAGGTACTTTAACCCTGTAGGATGCATTAAAATGATGCCTGTAAATTCACCCAAGCAAGATTCAAAAAATCTTATGGACAATATTATTGATGTTTGTGTTGGTGAGACGAAAGAATTAAATATTTTTGGTGATGACTATAAAACATTAGATGGCTCAGCTGAAAGAGATTTTATACATATTCAAGATCTAATTGATGCGCATTTTGAAGCATTAAAATATTTTGAGCAATTGGAGAACTTTGAAATATTTAATATAGGCACTGGTAATTCTATAAGTGTTAAAAATATCATCAAAACCTTTAAGGAGGTTAATTCAATTGAATTTGATGTAAAAATTTCCGACAGAAGACAAGGAGATGTGCCGATTTGCTATGCTGATAATTCAAAAGCTAAAAATATTTTGAAATGGGAAGCTAAAAAAAATTTAAAAGATATGTGCTTAGATGCATGGGATCCATATAAAAAATGAATATGAATAAACTTTTGGGAATTGCAAAAGGAGCTGCCTTGGATGCAGGACGCTTTCTTGCAGAAAAAAAGGATTCGATAAAAGAAATTTACTCTGAGGTTGGAAGAGATATTAAGCTCGAACTTGATTTAGAAACAGAGATCTTGATTAAAAATCATCTTGAAAAGACTGAAATTAATATTCTTGGAGAAGAAACAGGACTAGAGACTCTAAATGATGATGAATTAACATGGGTTATTGATCCTCTCGATGGCACATCAAATTATTTTCGAGATCTTCCAGCTTGCTGTGTTTCAATTGCCCTCATTGGCAAAGATGTAGGGTATATTGGAGTCATTTATGATTTCAATGAAGATGATCTTTATTACGCATCTAAAGGCAAAGGAGCCTTTAAGAATGACGAAAAGATTTCAGTATCAAATATTACTTCAAAGGAAAAAGCTTCACTAACTACTGGGGTGCCGTTTTCTAAAGATATAGAAATGACACAAGATTATATAGAGTTTCTTCGTCCCTGGAAGAAAGTGAGAATGTTCGGTAGTGCCGCTTTATCGTGTGCATATGTATCGTCAGGAAAATGTGATTACTACCATGAAAAAGGTGTTTTTTTATGGGATTTTGCAGCTGGTATTTGTTTAGTAGAGGAGGCAGGTGGATCTGTAAATTTCAGCAAGGTAGATGAAAATAGATATGAAGTCCATATAACAAACAACAGACTATGAAAATAGCTGTTGTTGCAGATAAAAAATCAGGACACCTAAGTCAGTGCATCGGGCTTAGAAGTATTTTAAAAAAGCAAGATCAAAAAAAAGATGTGTTTATTCTTAATCAGGACATTATTTCCTTTCCAGGTTTTCTAGAAAGGTTTTTAGTAATATTCGGAGAGAAGATTTATTTATTTATTTTAAAGTTATTAAATCCAAGCTTGGTGGAATTGAATTTTGATCTAGTAATCTGTTCTGGATCAAGAACTGCTATTCCTGCATACTTGCTAGCAAAATCTTCAAACGCAAAAATTATCTATATTGGCACACCAAAATTTAGGATTATGAAAAAATTTGATGGAATTGTCTCAACTAAAAGGGATCTTAGTGATGTTTTTAAGGTTATTCCGACAATTCTTCCTCCAACAAAGTTTTCTCCTTATGAGCGAGATAGAATCTCAGCTTCCAACAGTCTGGTACTTATAGGTGGAGACGGCAGTGGTTATGATTATGGTGAAAAGGATTGGTACAGACTAGCATATGAATTCAAGTCTATTGAAACTACCTTTATTAACTCAAGGCGAACGCCAAAGTATGCTTGGGGCAACCTCAAGGATAATAAAGGCTCAAAACATAGATTTCTCGACCTTGAAACTACCTCTTTTGAAACTATGCAGGATGCTATAGATTCTCATGGAAATATTTTTGTCACAGCAGATAGTACTAGTATGATTGTTGAAATTATCACAAGGGGATATTTTGTTAATGTGATTGAATTGAGAGGGCCTATTAAAAGAGAGCATCATCATGAGATAATTGAAAACTTCGAAAAGAAAGGACTTTTAAGAATTTTAAAATTAACAGAATTGAATAGATCAAAACCTAAACTTAACCCTGAAGTAAGAAAATTCGTAATGGAAGAAAGAAAATCATTGAAGAAACAAATAATGGAGCTGATATGAGATCAATAATGTGGTTCAGAAATGACCTTAGAGTCCACGATAATCCTGCTTTAAGCAATTGCTGTTTAGTTTCAAATGAAGTTATTGCTGTCTACTTTTTAACAGAATTACAATGGAAACATCACAATGACTCAAAAGCAAAAATAAGTTTTTGGCTTCGAAGCCTTATTTGTCTTAAGAAAGAACTTCAAAAATTAAATATACCGTTACTTGTAATCGAAACGGATAAATATGAATCAGTCCATTCAAACTTATCAAAAGTTATGGCGGAACATGACTGCAAAAACCTTTATTTTAACAATGAGTACCCTATTAACGAGTTGAAAAGAGATCGGCAGATTTATAAAGATTTCAAATCAAATGGCTTTGGAGTTTTTACTTATCATGATCAAGTTATTCATCCTCCAGGCAGTTTAAAAACAAAAGCTGGTGGAAATTTTTCAGTTTATAGTCCTTTCAAAAGAAAATGGTTTGAAGAATTAACAGATGATCAACTCGTCCTATTTGATATCCCTACAGCTAGAAATAAAATTAATTTAGAATCCTCTGATATCAATAGCATTGCAAAGAAATTTGCTTCAAAAATAGATGATTTGTGGTCTGTAGGTGAAGAGCAAATCAAGGCTAAAGTAACAAAGTTTCTCTCAGATAAGGGACATTTATATAAGGATGATAGAAACTATCCAGCTATTGATGGCTGTTCAAGAATTTCGCCATATATAAATTCTGGCGTTATTTCTCCGAAATGGTGCTTACTAGAAGCAAAAAAATATAATCAGAGTCTTCTTGATGAGGGTGACAGAGGTATTGTCCATTGGGTTTCAGAGATATTGTGGAGAGAATTTTACAGGCATATAATCTATAACTATCCAAAAGTATCGATGAATAGGCCCTTTTTAGACTATACCGATAATTTGGAGTGGTCAAAAAACATTGAACATTTACAAAGATGGAAAGATGGCAAAACAGGAATACCAATTGTAGATGCTGGCATTAGAGAAATGTTAAATACAGGATGGATGCATAATCGATTGAGAATGATAGTTGCAATGTTTCTGAGCAAAAACTTATTAATTGATTGGCGGGAAGGAGAGAAATTTTTCATGGAGCATCTTATTGATGGCGATATTGCTTCAAATAATGGTGGATGGCAATGGAGCGCTTCTACAGGAACTGATGCTGCTCCTTATTTTCGAATAATGAATCCTGAAACGCAATCGATTAAATTTGATCCTCAGGGAGAATATATAAAAAAATGGATTCCAGAGTTATCGCAATGCCCAATTTCTGAAATTCATATGCCAGTTGATCCGTTAAAATATGAATACTACGAACCAATAGTTGATCTAAAAAAATCACGACAAGCTGCTATAGAAGCATTTGGAAATTTAAGAAAAGACTAAATTGAATCATTTAAGGCATCTTTAAAGTAGCTATATTTAAATTTGTATCCTTCATCGATTAATAATTTTGGAAATACTTGGTGACCTTCTGTAAGAAGTTCTGATGATTCACCAAACAGCAATTTATAGAAAAATTTTGGCATGTGAAAATAATTTGGCCTTCTAATTGTATGTGCAATTGTTGATGACATATTTGCATTTGTAATTGGGTTGGGTGCTGTAAGATTTAGAGGACCAATGATTTTATTCTGGATAACATAGTCAATTACACTCGTAACATCATCAATGTGTACCCATGAAACCCATTGCTTGCCATCACCAATCATCCCTCCTAGATATAGATTAAATAGAGATTTAATTGGCTCTAAAAATTTTGATTTTTGACCCATAACTACGCCGAGTCTCAAAATCGTATTATTTTTAATACTAGATTTATCAACTTTTGATTCCCAATCTTGCACTAACTTAAGTGAGAAATTTTGCCCCTTTTGCTTATCCATAGTTTCAATAAATTTTCTTGAGGAAGAAAATGGATAAAAAGTTATTGCAGAAGCTTGAATGTAGTGATTAATTTTATGAGAGCTTGCATGATTAAGAAGGTCTTCTGAGTATTTGACTCTACTATCAAGAATTTTTTGTTTATTACGATTAGTCCACCTCGTTGGAAAAATACTCTGACCGGCAAGATTAATAAGGACATCACACTCTTCAAGTGATGCTATAAAGAAATTTTCTTGAGATTGGTTCCTGCTTAGGATTTTAATGTGATATTTGTCTTTGTATTTTTTGTAAAATGCCTGCCCTATATAACCAGACCCACCTGCAATAACTATTTTTTTCAATTTCTATTCTCTTTTATTCTTATACAGTAAAATAATACTTATGGATATTAAAGAATTTTATATAGATGGGGAATGGGTCAGCCCTGACGGAGCTGATGTTATTGATCTCATCAATCCTGCTAATGAAGAAATTACAGGTTCAATTATTTCAGCTTCAAAAAAAGATGTAGATGATGCTGTTAAATCAGCTAAAAAAAGTTTTGAAATAGCTTCAGCCCTAACACTCGAGCAAAAGAAAGAAGTACTGCAAGAAATTATTGATGGAATGGATAAAAGAAGACAGGACTTTGCGAAAGTCATTTCTGAGGAAATGGGCGCTCCCCTTAAAATGGCAGCAGGAGCACAATATGGCTCAGGAATAATTCATTTTAAGAATACATTGTCAGTGATAGATGATTTTAAATTTTGTGAAGTTCATGACAATATAACTATTAATAAACTGCCCATCGGTCCTGTGGGTATGATAACGCCATGGAATTGGCCTTTAAATCAGATGTGTACAAAGATTGCTTCTGCTATTGCAGCAGGAACATCTTTTGTCTTGAAACCTAGTGAAATTACTCCTGGCGCTGCTCATATTTTGGCTCAGGTTATTCATGAGACTTCATTGCCAAAAGGGATATTCAATTTAATACATGGTTATGGTGAATTAGTTGGGAGAGAAATGAGCTCGCATCCTGATTTAGAAATGATTTCATTTACTGGATCTACGAGAGCTGGAATAGATATCCAGAAGAAAGCATCTGAAAACATTAAAAGAGTTTCACTCGAGCTTGGTGGTAAGTCTCCAAATATTATTATGGATGATGTTGATTTAGAAGCAGCAGTCAATATGGGAATGAAGCAATGTTTCTTTAATACAGGGCAGTCATGCTCATCACCTACAAGAATGCTGGTACCAGAGAACCTTTTAGAGGAGGCAGCAAGCTTTGCAGTCCAGGCTTCAGAGGCTATGTTAACGGGTGACCCAAGTGACGAAGAGACATTTCTGGGACCCATCTCAAATAAAACCCAATATGAAAAAGTTCAAGATTTAATACAAGTGGGTATAGATGAAGGCGCAACATTAGCATGTGGAGGTGTTGGAAAACCTGATGGAATAAAAAATGGTTTTTATGTAAAACCTACAGTTTTTACTAATGTAAAGAATTCCATGAGAATTGCGCAAGAAGAAATATTTGGACCAGTAATATGTTTAATTCCTTACAAGAATATAGAAGAAGCAATTAATATCGCGAATGATACAAGTTACGGTCTTTCAAGTATGGTTTCATGTGGAGACCCTGAAAAAGGTCAGGAGATTGCAAAGCAAATCAGAGCTGGCCAGGTTATTGTGAATAGAATCTCAAGGGGCGATTATCCTGCACCATTTGGTGGATTTAAAATGTCTGGAAATGGTAGAGAACATGGAACATTTGGTATTGATGAATATCTAGAGGTACAAGCAGTAATAACCTAATCAAGAAAATCAGTATCTTCTTCCCAAAGAACATCAAGCAATGGCTGTATGCTTGCAAAAGCCGATAGATCATTAGCAATATAGTCTCTTGTGTGTCGAGCCACCTCAGGACTTATTTCCATTGGTTCGCCAACAGATTCTGCAATCAACTGAGATTGACATGCCTCTTCCATATTAATGAAATACCAAAGAGCAGTATCAACCATAGTTCCGGTGGTAAGAATTCCATGATTCTGCAATATTAAAAAATCTTTATCGGCAAGTGCTTTGGAAATATTTATACCTTCATCAGGCCCATTTGCTACTCCATCATAATCAGTGAAAGTTGCAGTCCTCTCAAAGAATGCACACGAATCCTGAGTTAAAGGCTTAAGCTCTTTACCAAGTGTTGAAAATGTTTTTCCATGCATCGGATGTGCATGAGCAATTGCATTAATGTCATCTCTATTTTTATAAATGTTAGAGTGAATAGATTGGGCTGCATCGCCAGTTCTTTCTCGACCGTAAACTAAATCTCCGTTTTGATTCATAAGGCATAGATCGGATACTTTCATTTGAGAAAAATGATATCCCAAAGGATTAATCCAGAAGCAATCTTTAAATTCTGGGTCTCGAAAAGAAATATGCCCCACCAAGCCAAGATCAAAGCCTTTTTGCGAGAATATTCTATATGCGGCGGCAAGATGCTCAACTCCATATCTTCTTTGCTCCTCAATTGTTTTCGAATTAATATCAATTGAACCAGACAGACCTCTACCTTTAAAAGGAAGTTTGCCTTTACTTAAATCAATCTTATCTGCTATTGATGCATTAAAATTATCTGCTGTGGCCATAATAGATTTATAATAATTTATAATTCTTAATAAATCATGAAAAAGACAGAAAAGTTTAGGACAGAAAAAGACAGTCTTGGTGAAGTTAAAGTGCCTTTAAATGCACTGTGGGGCGCCCAGACTCAAAGAGCAATTGAAAATTTTCCAATTAGTGGAATTAAGTTCAAATTTCCTTTTGGCAGGTCTTTTATCAAAGCTTTAGGTGCAATTAAGTATTCTGCAGCAGCAGCAAATCAAGACCTAGGCTTGATATCATCTAGAAAAGCTAATGCAATTAAAAATGCATCCAGAGCAGTAATGAAGGGTGACCATGATGACCATTTTCCACTTGATATTTTTCAAACAGGGTCTGGAACAAGCACAAACATGAATGCTAATGAGGTAATTGGTAATTTAGCCTCTAAAAAATTAAAAATACCTATAAGCCCAAATGACGAAGTGAACATGAGCCAAAGTAGTAACGATACTATACCCACTGCAATATGTATCAGTGCACTTTACGATATGGAAGAGTTTTTATTTCCTGGCTTAGAGCTTCTAATCAAAGAGATTGACGCTAAAGCAAAGAGCCTTAAGGGCAAGCTTAAAACTGGTAGAACTCATTTAATGGATGCAATGCCAATAGACTTTGCACAAGAATTGTCAGGTTGGTCAGCACAATTGAAAAGCTCTAAGGATGCTTTAATTGTTGCAAACAAAAGAATGCTGCACTTGCCTCAAGGAGGTACAGCAATAGGCACTGGTGTGAACTCCCATAAAGATTTTCCAAAGTATTTTTGCAATGCTATTGAAAAAGTGACTGGTTTTAATGTCAGACCAGCATCCAATTTTTTTCAGGCTTTAAGTGCACAAGATAATTCTAGTGAGCTTTCAAGTGCGGTTAAAAACCTTTCACTCTCTCTAATGAAGATTTCAAATGATTTAAGATGGATGAATAGTGGCCCACTAACAGGACTTTCAGATATTGAGTTAGAGGCGTTGCAGCCAGGCAGCAGCATAATGCCTGGAAAAGTAAATCCAGTGATACCCGAAGCTGTTGCAATGGCTTGTGCGGATGTTATTGGAAATGATTTAACAATTTCTATTGGGTCACAAAGTGGAAGCTTCCAGTTGAACGTAATGCTTCCTGTAATTGCGTATAACCTGTTAAAAAGTATCAACCTAATGGGTAATTGCATGCCATTACTAGCTAAAAAATGTGTCAAGACATTTAGTATAAATGAAGAAAATAATCTACAGAACCTTCATAGGAATCCAATTTTGGTTACGGCTTTAAATCCCATTATTGGTTATAAAAAAGCTGCGGAAATTGCAAAAAAAGCATATAAAGAAAAGCGTGCTATTATTGATGTTGCTACAGAGATGACTACTATAGAGAGGAAGGAGTTAGAAAGTTTATTAGATCCAAAAAACTTAATCAAACCTTATTTTTAAAATGAAACTTACACAAGAAAAATGCGAAGCTTGCCAAGTAGGCGCTCCAAAAGTTACTTCTGAAGAGCAGGAGCAATTTTTACAAGAATTAGACGACTGGATTGTAATTACAGAAGTTAAAGAAACAAGAAATTACGTTGATAACGAAACTTCAACCACAAAAAAGATCGATAAGCTTTTCAAGGAGTATAAATTTAAAAATTATGCTCTTGCCTTGGAGTTTGCTACTCAAGTTGCAAATTTAGCTGAACAAGAAAACCATCACCCTCTTATTGCTCTTGAATGGGGCAGGGTAAGAGTTTGGTGGTGGACACATGCAATTGAAGGCCTACATAAAAATGATTTTGTTTGTGCAGCTAAAACAGATGAACTTTAAATGGATAATGTTTTAGTTGTCTATTCAGGCGGTTTAGACTCTTTCACTTTATTAAATGTAGCAAAAAAAAAATTTGATAAAGTATTTGCAATCAGTTTTGATTATGGCCAAAAGCATCGTAAAGAACTTGATGCTGCTGCAAGCTCAACAAAAAAACTTGGTATTGAACACAAAATAGTTCGATTACCTTTTGAAGAATTTTTATCAGATTCTGCTCTTGTTGGGAATGCAAAAATACCTCAGGGTAATTACGATAAAGAGAGAATGAAACTCACTGTTGTTCCAAACAGAAATATGGTTATGATTTCAGTTGCAGCATCTCTAGCAATTTCAAAAAAAATAAACCATATTTGGTATGCTGCTCACGCTGGTGATCATGAAGTCTACCCAGATTGCAGACCAGAATTTATAGAGAAATTATCTGAAGTATTGGAAATTTGTGACTATCATAGAATAATTTTAGATGCTCCATTTAAAGATTTATCTAAAGAACAGATAGTAAAAATTGGGCTCGAGATGAGTTTAGATTACTCCCAAACGTGGACATGTTATGAGGGTAAAGACAAACCATGTAAGAAATGTAGCTCCTGTCTTGAGAGAATCAACGCATTTGAAAAAAACGGTTATGAGGATCCATTGAATGAAATATAAGATTAAAGAGATTTTTTTCACCCAACAGGGCGAAGGAAAAAATACCGGCATGAACTCTGTTTTTATTAGATTTACAGGATGCAATCTATGGAGTGGTAAAGAAAAGAATAGAGGAAACGCAATATGTAATTTTTGTGATACTAATTTTTATGGTACGGATGGAGTAAATGGAGGTTCATACACAAAAGAAGAGTTGCTTGAGAAAGTAAGATCTATCTGGATGGGAGAAGGTGAAAGAATTAATGTTGTTTTGACTGGTGGGGAACCCTTATTACAAGCCAATCAACAGCTAATTGACCATTTAAAAGAAAACAATTTTTATATTGCAATTGAAACTAATGGAACAATTGTGCCACCAAATGGAATTGATTGGATATGTGTAAGCCCAAAACCTAATACAAAAATAAAAATAACAGAGGGCGATGAACTAAAATTTATTTACCCTCAACCCAACTTTAACCCAAAGCTGTTTGAAAAATTCAATTTTAAGCACTTTTATATCCAACCAATGGATTCAAATAAGTTAGATTCAAATATTAATCAATCTATAAAATATTGTATGAAAAATGCAAATTGGAAAATTAGCCTGCAATCTCATAAAATTCTCGGAATACAGTGAATATAAGAAAAAAACCGGCTATCCATGATCCAAAGGCATGTTTATTTTTGTATTTTCCAGTAATTACAATTTTTAATATCAAAGATAATGATGCTGCTGTAAGCAAGTAAAAGGATAAAGGAATTCCAAAGTATAAAAAGGTTGAAAAAAGTAAAATAATATCTCCCATTCCAATTCCCTCTCTTTTCCTTATAGCTTTATAGAATACGTAGATAAATAATAAAACTAATACAGCAGAGACAGCCCCAATTAGATTAAACAAAATTTCATTAAATGCGAGTCTATTTATAACCTCATGCAAGACCCAAATCAGCACAGATAAATTATTCCAAAGTGCAATCTCTTTATATCTTTCATCTACAAAAATTAGGAATATTAAAAGTAACGCTAATATTGAAATGTTAATGAAGCTGCACAAAGCTCCAATCAAAAAAATTACTGCTCCAAGAGTTTCAAAGACAATATATTTTTTAGGTAAAATTTTATTACAACATGTGCTTTTTCCTTTTTGCAAAACAAATGAAAGAATTGGCACTAACTCATAGAAATTTAGTTTTTTTTGACAAAAATCACACTCGGAACGTCTAATGATTTTTTTTAAAAAGTAAGAGTATTTTTTTCCATAATTGTCATATTCTTGCACAAGCCAACTGGCTATAACAGCACCAACTATGCCTGAAAGTATTGGTATAAAAAGGTATAAGCCATTCATGGTGGAAACAATTAATCTGTTGATATATACTATATTATGGAAAAGGTTCTTCAAGAAGCACTAACATTTGATGATGTGTTGGTTCTGCCAAAGCATTCTGACGTCCTGCCTAAAGACGTCTCACTTAAAACAAAATTTACAAAAAATATTTCTTTGAACCTCCCTTTTTGTTCTGCTGCCATGGATACAGTAACGGAATCAAAGATGGCAATTGCACTTGCATCCCTTGGCGGAATTGGAATAATCCACAAAAACTGCTCTCCTATTGAGCAATCAAATGAAGTTAAGAAGGTAAAAAAGTTTGAAAGTGGAGTTGTAAGAGATCCAATTACAATAAAATCATCAAATTCTATTGCTGAATTAATTCAACTAACCTCAGAGCTAAACATATCAGGTATGCCTGTAGTTGATGACGAAGAATTAAAAGGAATTGTTACACGAAGAGATTTTAGGTATGCCAGAGATGTAGATCAAAGTGTCACAACAATTATGACACCAAAGGAGAAACTTATCACTGTCAGCGAAGGGGAAGATCAAGAAGTTGTAAAGTCACTGATGTATAAACACAGGATAGAGAAAATACTGGTTTTAGATAAAAAGAACAGCCTTGTAGGTTTAATAACAATGAAAGATATTGAGAAATCAATTGATTATCCTTTGGCATCAAGAGATGCAGAGGGTAGGCTAATGGTTGGAGCAGCAGTTGGAGTAGGTAACAATCTCGAAGAAAGATCTGAAAATCTGGCTCAGGCTGGAGTTGACGTTTTTGTAATAGATAGTGCTCATGGTGATTCTACAGGGGTGATTGGAGTACTTAAATTCCTTAAAAAGAAATATCCAGATATAGATGTGGTGGCTGGAAATGTTGCAACAAAGGATGGGGCTAAGTTGCTTATAGATTCTGGCGCTGATGCTTTAAAAGTCGGTGTTGGGCCTGGTTCTATTTGCACAACAAGAATTATTGCTGGAGTAGGAGTGCCTCAACTATCGGCAGTCTTAGAAGTTGTAAAGGCATCAAAAAATATACCAGTGATTTCTGATGGGGGCATAAGATTTTCTGGTGATATCGTGAAAGCACTTGGGGCTGGTGCTGATGCTGTGATGATAGGTAGTGCATTTGCTGGAACAGAAGAGGCACCAGGTGAAGTTGAGTTATACCAGGGACGAAGCTTTAAAACCTATAGAGGCATGGGTTCTATAGGGGCAATGGCAAAAAGAACCGATGCAAGCAGGTATATGCATGGTGATGATATAGATACAGATAAAATGGTACCAGAGGGTATTGAGGGAAGGGTGCCCTTTCGAGGCTGGCTTAAAGACGTTGTTTTCCAAATGGAAGGTGGTTTAAGACAAGGCATGGGGTATACAGGTTCCAAAACAATCTTAGATTTAAAAGAAAGGGTTCAGTTTCAAAAAATAACTTCCTCTGGAGTCAAAGAAAGCCATGTTCATGATGTAAGCATCACAAAAGAGGCTCCAAATTATCGAGCAGACTAATGCAAAAAATTCTTGTAATTGATTTTGGCTCTCAATATACACAGCTTATTGCACGACGACTTCGGGAGTTAAAAATCTATTCTGAGGTGTGCCCCTGGGATGAAATTCCAGATCTGGATGAGGTTTCAGGTTTTATTCTTTCTGGTGGCCCAGAATCCTCAAATCTTAAAGGTAATCCTGATATAAATATAGATATACTTAACTCTAAAAAACCTATTTTAGGTATTTGTTACGGTATGCAAGTACTTGCTTTTCAAGAAGGCGGCAAAATAGAAAATAAAGGCAAAAAGGAATTTGGTCATACACAAATAAAATTAGAAAAAAAGTCGCCACTTTTTGATAAAACTGATAACACTATTAATGTCTGGATGTCGCACGGTGATAAAGTGAAAGTTTTACCTAAGGGATATGAAGTAATTGCATCCTCTGATAATTCACCCATTGCAGCATACCAAAATTGCTCAAAAAATTACTATGGATTACAGTTTCACCCCGAGGTGACACACTCAGAATTTGGCACAAAGATTATAGAAAACTTCCTTAAAAAATGCAGTATTAAAAAAAATTGGTATGCTGCAGACATTCTGAAACAAATTGATATTGAAGTTGCAAGCAAAGTCAAAGATGAAAATGTTTTATTGGCACTTAGTGGTGGAGTCGATTCAACTGTTTTAGCCGCAGTGCTTTATAAATCCTTAGGGAAAAGACTTACATGTGTGATGGTGGATCATGGGCTCCTAAGAAAAGACGAAGCAAAGAATGTAATTAAAAATCTCAAAGAAAAGATAGGTTTAGAAGTGAACTTAGTTAATGCTCAAACACTTTTTTTGAAAAAGTTAGAGGGAATTAATGATCCTGAGAATAAAAGAAAAATAATTGGTAAAACTTTCATAGAGGTATTTGAGGAAGAAAGCAATAAACTTAAGGAAGTAAAGTGGCTTGCTCAAGGAACAATTTATCCAGATGTTATTGAATCTGCCGGTAATTCGAAAACTAAAGCTAAAGTTATAAAATCACATCACAATGTTGGAGGTCTACCAGAAAGAATGAATCTTGGTTTGTTGGAACCATTCAGATTGTTGTTTAAAGACGAAGTTAGAAATATAGGCAAGGCAATTGGCTTGCCTACTGAGATTATTGAAAGACATCCATTCCCAGGACCTGGTCTTGGGATAAGGGTTATTGGTGAAGTTAATAAAAAAAGGCTAGAAAGATTGAGAGAAGCAGATCACATCTTTTTAACAGAGCTGAAAAATTATGATTTATATTATTCGGCAAGTCAGGCTTATGCTTTTTATATGCCAATCAAATCAGTTGGAGTAGTCGGTGACAATAGGATATATGCAGATGTAATTGGACTGAGATCAGTAAATACAACAGATTTTATGACTGCTAAAGCGACTAATCTACCTCATGAGTTCATTGAGCATGTCTCCACTCGAATAGTTAACGAAATAGATGGAATAAGTAGAGTTGTCTACGATATAACTTCAAAACCACCAGCCACAATTGAGTGGGAATAGTTGCATAATCAATAAATGCATTAAAATTAATACTTTCAGAGCATTTATAGTTTGACACAGTGTGACGCATAAGTATAAAAATACAGGTTTAAGAGTGTTCAAAACACAAATGGAGTGTTCAAAATACAAATGGAGTGTTCAAAACATAAATGTGACACACTATTATGAAACGCTCTCTGTACGTGTTTTTCAGAGGCATTCTACTATTGAGTGGGAGTAATCAAATAACCGAATCTAAAATTTGAAATTAATTTTTGACAATTTGATGATTTGTTTTTTCTTGAAGTCTCCAAGAGTGAAGTAGAGCAAAAAACCAAAAACCATTTAAAATTGGTTCAATAATAGCGTCTAAAATTGCGAGATTGAAAGCCACGTCCAAAAAAGTATAGCTCCATAATGAAGCAATACTGAAATGGCCTAAAGTATAAACAACGGCAAGAGCTGTAGGTTTTAATTTATCGTGAGCAAATTTATGTAGAAGATAGAACCAAAAACCATTAATAATAGGCTCTATGATCGCATCAGCTGATGCGAGAAGAAAATCTACTTTAAAAATCAAGGTAGCACATACCCAAGAAATAAATACATGACCAACGGTATAAACAATAGATAGACCAAAACTACTTAAAGAATGAATGAGAGTATTTAATTTACTTGCTATTAAAAATTGTTTCATATTTCAATAAATATTTTTAAGTTTGATTTTAGAGATTATAACTTATTGTAATGAGGATTATTTTTTATTTTAAAGATTTAAGGTTATTTTTTTGAATTAGGATTAGCTAAGAATGATAAAAACATATTGAAATAATACCAAAACTCTTAAGTTAAATTTCAGCTAGGTAAATTTTCTCTCCTTCAAAGTAATCATATACAAGGGTCTTAGCTATGCGTTACTATTGATAAAGAATAATATGAAAATTTGTCTGGTTTACGGTCATCACAACACAAAAGACTCATTTAATGCATCTGTTAGAGACACATTTATTGATGAAGCAAGCAAAATTGGACACGAGATAGATCTTATTAATTTATTTGATGAAGATGAACATTTACCATTTTATAGAAGTGATACAAACCCACCTCCAAAAAAAGTTTTAGATTACAGAACAAGACTAGAAGACGCAGATGCAATGTTTTTGATGAGTGCTTGTCATAACTTGAGAATGAATGTAATTGTTGAAAACTGGATTGATTGGGTTCTTCATCCCACATGGTTTTTCTCTTATAAGTCAGTTCTACCTGACAGCAAATTTTTTAAAAACTATGGATACCCTGTTCCTGGAGCAATGAGGGGTAAAATTGGTATTGTTTCTATAACTTATGGCGGACCCATGATAAGTTATTTCAATTTTTCAATTTTTGATAATATTCCATACAGAAGAATAAAAAAATCTGTATTCCAACTTGGTGGAATGAAGACGAAATATTTAAGGTTTTATTCAATACTACCAACTATGAAAAAAAATGAATTCGAAAAACATATGCAAAAAGTAAGAAGATTTGCAAGAAGTTTGGAATGAATACATATCAAAATTTGACAAAGTGTAAAACAAAAAAATGCACTCGAAAGCACTGTAATAGCTGGGATTTCAGAGGCTCTGTTTTGTGCAAATACTGAGGGATATTTAAGTGAATAATGGTTAATGTTTTAGATCATATCATGGTCGCAGTTGAAGATCTTGAGGTAGCAAAAAAAAATTATGAGAAGATCTTTGGTTTGCCCCCAGTCTGGAGAGGGAAACATAAAGAGCTTGGAACATCGAACATATTATTTAATTTTGAAAATACCTATTTCGAACTTCTATCATCTTCTGGCAAAGGTTTGGGAGCAGATCTTGTAGAAAAACATATCAATGAAAAAGGTGAAGGTCTTTTGGGGTTTGCAATGGGCACTGATGATATGAATTTTTTAAGAAAAAAAATTAATGATTCTGGTTTTTCATTACCAGATCTAGTAATCGGTGAGGGCATAAATGACCATACTGGAGAAACAAGAACTTGGATAAATCAATTTTTGCCTCCCGAGATGACTCGTGGATTATTCTCTTTTATTATTCAACATAAAAGCGGAGTTTTACCCACAGTTGATTCATATTCCACATCAGCTATCCATAGATTAGATCATGCTGTAATCCAAACAAATGATCCTGATGGATTCATAAAAGTATATAGAGATGTATTTGGTATTCGATTAGCGCTAGATAAATTTATTGAAGCTTGGAAAAAGAGAATATTATTTTTCAGGATCAATAAAACCACTATTGAAGTTATAGAGGAACGGTATGCTAATGCCGACTGTTATGACAATCTTTGGGGATTAGCCTGGCAGGTAAAAGATATTCATAAAACTAGAGAAAGGCTTTTAAAAAATAATGTTGATGTTACAGAAATTAAGGCTGGAATTAAAGATGATACTTTAGTAGCTACTCTAAAATCACATAATCACAATGTTCCAACTCTTTTAATAGAAAGTAAAATGTAGCTAATTATTGATAAAATTTATAAAGAGTATCAAAATCTGAATTTAAAGGCAGGAGCAAAAACTGAACTATAGACCAGAAATTGACGGTTTACGAGCATTGGCAGTACTGCCAGTGATCTTTTTTCATGCAGGATTTCAATATTTTAGCGGTGGATTTGTTGGAGTAGATGTTTTTTTTGTAATCAGTGGATATTTGATCACAAGCATAATCTTATCTGAATTAACGCAAGGGAGCTTTAGTGTCTTAAATTTTTATGAAAGACGAGCTCGAAGAATTCTGCCAGCCCTATTTTTGGTAATGTTAGCTTGTATTCCATTTGCTTGGTTTTGGCTTACGCCCAATGACCTTAAAGATTTCGGTGAGAGCTTAATTGCTGTTTCTACTTTTTCATCTAACTTTTTATTCTGGCTTGAGAGTGGTTACTTTGAAGCCACAGCTGAGCTTAAACCACTTCTTCATACATGGAGTTTGGCGGTGGAGGAACAGTATTACATCATTTTCCCAATATTTTTATTTGCATTTTGGCGCTTAGGAATTAAATGGATTTTGCTTATTTTAGGGCTAGTCTTCTTTGCTAGCTTGTTCCTTTCTGAATGGGGAGCATACAACAAACCATCAGCAACATTTTATCTTCTTCCAACAAGAGGATGGGAATTATTAATAGGTGTATTTATTGCTTTTCATCTAAAATATAAAGGCCATTTAAAATCCTCAACTGCAAATGAAATTTTAAGCATTACTGGATTCGGAATGGTAGTTTATTCAATATTATTTTTCAATGAATCTACACCCTTTCCAAGTCTATTTACATTAGTACCAACTATTGGTACGGGGCTATTAATCCTATCTGCAATTAATACGACTACCATTTACAAGATTTTAAGTTTCTCTCCGATTGTTTCAATTGGGCTTATTTCTTATAGCGCTTACCTTTGGCATCAGCCGTTGCTGGCTTTTGCAAAACACAGGTTTTCAGAAGAAGTATCAGATCTTGTATTGATTATTCTTTGCCTAAGCTCATTGATTCTTGCTTTCATTAGCTGGAAATGGGTTGAAAAGCCCTTTAGGAATAAAACACAAACCTCAAAGAAATTTATTCTTAATTTTTCTGTATTAGGAATATTATTTTTTAGTGCAATCGGAATTAGCATGTATTTAAGTAAGGGGTTTGAAGGAAGGGCTAACTTTTCAGAGGAACTAAAAGAATCGTTTAATAAGCCTCAAGTAGGAGTTTGTTTTGATAGACCTTTTAATCATTCCTCTGACGAATGGGGGTGTCTACTAGGAGTTAAAAAAGAAAGAATTGATTTCATCTTATTTGGTGATTCACATGCCTTATCTCTAAAAAATCTTGTTGATAATATTGCTAAAGAAAAAGAATTAAGTGTATTTTTTGCTGGTTCTTCTGGGTGCCCTCCCTTGATTGGTATAGTTCCCGACAGACCGGACCAGACAACTAATAATTGCAAAGCTCTGAATGATAGAGTTCTAAATTATGCACGTGAACAAAAAGTCAATGGGATAATTTTATCTGCAAGATGGTCCTACTATATTGATGGGAATTATAATGGCGATGGAGCTCAACTGATTGCAAGATCTTCAGATGGCCCATTTACAAAAGAAAATAGTATAAAAGCATTTAATCAATCCTTTCTTGAGACTGTTAAAGAATATAAAGGAAGCAATATTCCAATATTTCTGATATCCCAGCCGCCTCAACAAGTTTCTTCTCCTGAGTCATTTTATTTCAGAGCTGCAAGGGGCATAAGTAGCATTTATGACTTGTCAGTTGCTCGAGAAAAGTTTGAAGAGTTAGAAAGAATACCCATTGCAACATTTAAATCTTTCGAAGACGAAATTAATCTCTACCATATTATTGATATTTTTTGTGATGAGGAAAAGTGTCTAGTTGGAGAAACAAATAAAAGTTTTTATTATGATGATGACCACTTATCAACTTATGGTTCTATGAAGTTAGAAGAAACGATTCTAGAGATTTTAGAATAAACTTTTGCGTACCCTGTTAATTTTTATCTCTTGTTAACAGCAAAAGTCCTGCAATTATACCCATATTTTTAACAAAGTTTTGGGTCTCATGATCTTTATTAATTGTTATATTCCAGAAATCATGAATATAAAAGTTAATCAAGATTGTTACTAAAGCAAGTATGCTTGCACTGGTACTTACTTTCTTCCCCACTATCAATAACGTACCAAATATAACCTGCAAAGCTCCTGTTAAAAGCAGGGAAAAAAATGGGATTGGTACCTCCCGAAGAATTACTATTTCTAGATTATTGTCAAAAGCCAAGAATTTAAATATACCAGGAATTAAAAAATAAATTCCAAGTAAAACTCTCCCAACTCTATAAAAAGTTTTACTTGGAATCTGAGAGCTATTCAAGATTATTCAGATGCGGAATAATCTGTCCACTCCATTGGTATTTGCTGTTGAGGGTTAAATAATCTTTTAGGCCCTGCAGCAGGTCTTGCATTTTCAGCTGATTTAATATCCTCCTCTGAAAGGAACTCACTTGGAAGTAATTTAAATACATCTAGCCCCCTTGCAATCTCTGTGCCATATAGCTTTCCCTCGTAATAATAAACAGACCAATAACCTCCTGTGACAAGTTCGTCCTCAAGAACTGGTCCTCTGTCAAAATAACCAATCTCAACAGGGTTTGCTGAATCTGTAAAATCCATTATTGAAATCCCTCCTTGGTACCATGCCTGTGCAAAGATATCTCTACCTTTCACAGGAACGATTGATCCATTATGAGCAACACAGTTTTCTGACTCTAATTGAGGTGCAGGCATTTTATAGTGGCTTTTAAAAACAAGTTTATTATCGACAATATCATAGATAGCATCAGCTCCCCAATTAAGTGGATCCCATGCTCTGCATCTTGGCCTTCCACCGCCACCCCATTCGTCAGTAAAAACTACCTTAGTTCCGTCATTGTTAAAAGTTGCAGAGTGCCAGTAGGCAAAACCTGTATCTGTTACAACGTCAATTCGTTCTGGATTGTAGGGATCAGAAATGTCAAATAAAATTCCATTTCCCGAACATGCTCCTGCAGCTATATTTTTAGTTGGAAAAACTGTTATATCATGACATTGATTTGTCATTCTGGTATTTTGAGTTTCATAGGGATCTCCATGATCTCCTCCACGCCAAAGACCAGCAAGTTGCCCAGTCTCTTTATCAGCAAATACAGCAGGGCTGGAAACAATTTTTGATTCCCTGGGATTGTTAATAGGAATTTCAATGACGTCAATTCTAAATAATGCAGTTCTAGTATCTCCTGGATTGTCAAAACAAGATGCCATCTCTTCATTATCTCTTATTCTGCCAGTTCCAGAGTTGTAGACTATGATTTTTCCATCCTCTGTTGGTCCTGCTACAACGGAATGTGTATGTGAACCTCGACATGTTTGAACAGCTCCAACTTGTATTGGATTAGTGATATCAGAAATATCAAATATTCTAATTCCTCTAAATCTGTCCATGCTAGGTTCTGTACCTACACCTTCTCGACCACAATCAAGCCTGCCTCTAGTCTGCTCTACCGACATTATTAGCAAATCGCCAACGATTGAAACATCGCCTTGTCCTCCAGGACAAACTACAGATGTGACTAAGTTTGGCACACCATCATCATCGAGTTCGTACATGTTAAAACCATGATAACTACCCGCAACTAAAAGATTTTCACTAAACGCCATATCCGTATTTGAAAAGCTAAACATTGGTGATCTCAATTTTACTGAGCGCTCTTCTAATGAAATATTTTCTTTTTCCTCTGGATCTTTAGCACTTTCTGAACCTCTAAGAGCTGGGTTATTTGGATCATAAAAACCCACAGGCTTATCTAGATGCTTAACTAATTCAAGGTTAAGAATTGCTTCCTCTGCATATTTAAGCCCTCCTTTAAGACCTGAACGAGGGTCATTTGATAAGCCAACTAATAGACCATTCATTCTTTCAATTTCAACACCCTGATCATTTACTAAATCAGAAACAAATTCATTCAGCACAGGATCATATGCCGATCCAGGTTGTTTTCGAAGCTCAGCAACCATTTTTACTGCACCATCATGGTGATTAATCATTAGGTTTAAGAATAATCTATCAAAATCTGTCCCTTTTGATTTCTCAAGCTGAGCAAGTTGTTGAGGTGTAGCCATACCAGCCATATTTACATGCATATGCATCTTATGATCACCACTGCTCATTCCATGATTCATCTCCATTTCTGCTCCTTCATCTCTTTCAGTAAGCCATCCTTCCATGAAATTAATTTCGTCTTCTTGTGATGCTTCAATCCTACCAGCCAAATCAACAATTGATTGAGCATTTGTCCTTTCTGAAGCAAGTTTTGACATGAAGAGTGCTTGTTCGTGATGAACTATCATTCCTTGTAGGAAGGAAACATCTGCCGTTGTGTAAGATGACTCTGCAATAGCTATAGCATCATCAGCACCTATGTTTGCACTTGGTTTACCAGGTGCACCAGGTTGTATAATCTTAGGTTCAACGGCTATTAGTGCCATAGAAATAATTAATAGTAGATTTAATTGAAATTTTTTCATAATTTACCCTCTTAAAAATTAACCACTTAAAGAAAAAAATTATTTAACGTGGATTTAATTTAAACTCATAATCTATATATGAATTATAGACCAGAAATCGACGGCCTCCGAGCATTAGCTGTTTTACCAGTTGTTTTTTTCCATCTTGGATGGTCAATTTTTGATGGAGGCTATATAGGCGTAGATATTTTTTTTGTAATTAGTGGATACCTTATAGCAACATTAGTCATGAAGGAAATAGAACAGAAATCTTTCACTTTGAAAAATTTTTATGAAAGAAGAGTAAGAAGAATATTTCCCGTTTTGTTTCTGGTTACTTTGGCTACCTCTATAGTAGGCTGGTTTTTGCTTTTACCGCCTGATTTTAAATCGTTGTCTCAAAGTATATTTTCCACATCAATTTTTTTATCTAACGTATATTTTTGGCTGACTAACCCTTACTTCTCGCCACCAGCAGATCTGCAGCCATTATTACATACTTGGAGCTTGTCAGTTGAGGAGCAATTTTATCTTTTCTTTCCTATTCTAATTTTGCTATGTCTTAAAGTTAGTTTCAATTTCTTTATTGTAGTGATGGGTTCTCTTTTCGTGGTTAGTTTTTTGTCGCTTTTTTTCTTAGAGATAGAACCATTAAGCTGGACGTTTTATCTCATAATTTCAAGAGCTTGGGAGCTAATAATTGGAATATTTGCAGCTATTTTCTTGTTAGAAGGTAAGGTTTTAGGTTCAAGAATTATCTCAGAACTAGGGTCCATAATCGGTTTTTTGCTAATATTGATTTCACTAGTAATTTTTGATCAAAATCTTGACCATCCATCCTTATGGACTCTAATACCGGTATTTGGAACATTTTTAGTGATAGTTTTTTGCAACCAAGAAACTAAACTTTATAGAATTCTTTCATTTAAGCCGCTAGTATCTATTGGATTAATATCATATAGCCTTTATCTTTGGCATTTTCCAATTATCTCATTTACAAAATATACTCAGTTTCAAGATCTTAACTTAATGCAGGCACTAATTATTTTTGTCTTTTCTTTAATTGTTTCTTACATATCTTGGCGATTTTTTGAAAGGAAATTCCGTGATAAAAAAATTATTGGCCAAAAATCTATACTTATATTTGGAGCAGTTGGCAGTCTTTTTCTTGCATCCATTGGGCTTTTAGGTCACTTTAAAAATGGTTTTGACGACAGGCTAACACAGGAAGAACAAGAAATATTAAGTATTAAAAATCTTAACCTTTTTAACGAACAACTCAGAACTGGAATATGTTTTATAGAAGATAACGATTCTTTAAAAAGCTTTAATAGTGAATGCTTTTCTGAGGAAACACTTTTATGGGGCGATTCTCATGCAGCTGCTTTTTTTCATGGTTTAAATAAAATTCAGCCAATATCACAACTCACTTCATCAGGGTGTCCACCGATATTGGATATAAAGCTTTCTGATAATAATATATGTTCATCTTTGAACGATGAAATTTTTTCTAAAATAAAAGCAAACAAATATAAGTCAATAATTCTGCATGCTAATTGGATAAGACACGGTTATGGCGATTATAGCGAACTATTCAAGAAAACACTTCAACAGATCTCCATCAATTTAAAAGACACCAAAATAATCGTTATTGGTAATACTCCTCAATGGTTTAATTCTCTGCCAAAATATTTGGTATTTAATGCGATCTCCATCCAGGATGCAAAGAAAAACTCGGGACTTATTCAGACTCAACTTGATAAAATTACCCTTTCGGATGATTTGATAAAAGCTTCTATAAGCGAAATTGGTAATAAAAATATCCAATTTGTTTCAATTCTAGATACGTTTTGTTCAGGCTCAAAATGTCTCGGCATTGATTCTTTGGGATCTAATGAATTACTTTTTTGGGATTATGGTCATTTGACGCCGCAAGGGTCAAGCATCTATGCTAAGCATGTTCTAGAGTAAGTTTATTTTATTTTTTTGTTTCCCAATCTTGAATCACCAATTTTAAAGCCTGAGTCATACGGTTCAATACTTTGTGCTAATGAAAAAAGTTTTTCTGATAGAAATTTGCTTAACTTATAGCGGTATTTACTGAACAGGCTACCGGTTGTTAGTCTATCTTTTTTTGCAAAGTTAAAATTTTTGTTCACAAGATGTTTATCTCTATTAGATGGAGCTGAATTAATTAAATCAACAGCATAGTCTGAGTAGCCGTAAACTTTTGCGATTTCTGCTGAGTAATTAATTATTTGATTCCAATCACTATCTTTGAGTGTCTTAAGGTCATCGTGTAGTTTTTTTGGATTTTTAAAAAATAATGCATCACCTGATACGAGACGTCCTTTTTTGAACCCATGGAATAGGGAGCTTTTTTCTTTTTGAAAAACTCTTCTGATATCCCATACCTCAAATCCATTTTGACGAAGAAATTGCTCTATTTCACTAAAAAGCGGCTGATTCTCATAAAGTTCGGCAAATTCAATTTCTAACTCAATACAACAAATAGTTTTTAAAGATCTTTTAGATCCTTTTAAAGCCTCTAACTCAGCTCCCTGAATATCAAGTTTAATATAATTAGGATATTCCAGCCCATTTGTTTTTAGAGCTTGATCTAGGGTATTTGTTTTAATTTTTGCCTTTGTTTTAACATCAAACCTCTCCGCAAAAGGAAATTTCTTTATTAGCTTAAAGTTAGGCTTATAGATTGATGAGCATTCACCTTTTTTAGTAAAGTTTATGTTTATCTCTTGCTCCCTGGATGAAAGTGCTTGATTGATAATTATGTAATTCTGGGAAGAATATTTTTTCTGTAGGTCCTTAAATGCTTCTGGGTCCGGTTCAAAAGCCACAATCGTTTTGTTTTTGACACCTGAAAATCTTGGCAAAATATCTCCAGCAGCACCTACGTCAATTAAAATCATTCTGCGATTATAACTTATTTGCTCATAATCATACTTTAGTTTATTGTCACTTTATGAAGGTCAATGCAAGGATCATCAAAAATGGAAAGTCTTTATCAAATGAAGAAATAAATAATTTTTTTATAAATAAACTTTTTCAACTTGAAGATCAATTTACTAAAGAAATAGACAGATTTTCTTTAATTTGTAAAAAGAAAAATTTTATTCGATTGTCTTCAACTTTAAGCAGAAGCAATTATCAATCGAGAATTTATTATGATTATTGTTTGCTTGTATGCATTCAAGAGTTTATAGCTGATGGGTATTTAATTGAGTTTATAGAAATAAGTCCAGAATTGGAGGCCGTAATCCAGGAATTAAATGAAGTGCATCCAAACTCAATTCTTAAATATTCTGTTGCTTCTTCAAATTACAGCTTGTTAAGAGATTTAATGCGTTTAATTAAGTTTATGGGCCTTAAATTGATTCAGATTATTCTTATTAGATTAAATTTCCAGAAAAAATTAAAACTCAACGAGTGTCACGCACTATTTAGCTCCTATGTCTTTCAAGGAAAAGTAATTAAGAATAATTATTTTGGAAACATTATTGATTTGCCAGAGCCAAAAGTTGTTTTTATGCCTGTAATTATTGATGTCACCTTATCTGGAATTTTAAATACATTAAAAGAGCTAAAAGGCATAAAAAATAAACTTGTATTTAGAGAGCATCACTTGAGTATTAGGGATCTTTTCAAAGGATTGTCATGTACTTTTCTTGAAAAAGACTTTGCGAAAAAGATTACAACAAAAAACACTTATGATTTATTAATAAGAAGCCACCTTTTGAATTCAACTTTCAATACTCTATCTCTTGAAGCGCATTTAAACTTTTTAGGTTTTAACAAAATTATTAAAGATTTAGGCTGCCCGAAAAAACTAATTCTCTCATGGGAAAATCAATCTTCAGAAAAAGCTATCTTTCTTGCCGCAAGTGAATATAAAGAAATTAAAACATATGGTTTTGTATCGAGACCAATTAAACAGAATGAATTTAATATTATTCCTTCAAAACAAGAAATAGAAAATAGTCTTAGCCCAAGTAATATAGTTGTTACCGGAAATAAAGCTTTCGATAGATTTAATAATATCAATTCCAGAATCAAAGTCTCAATGGGTCCAAATCTTAGATATAGGTGGACTTATGGAACTGTAAAAAAATCAAATACAAAATTAAATAATGAATTAATATTCATGATGCCAGGTGAGAAAAAATCTTTTGAATCTTTAAAGAATATTATTTTTAATTTAAAAGGTCTTGATGTATCAAAGAAATTCAAAATTTCCGCTAAATTACATCCTTATTTCAAACAATCAAAAAAACTTAATGGAGTAGAAATAATTGACAAGAAGATTGAAGATTTGCCAAAGGGTTCGCTCATTATTTCAGTTGCTAGTATCGCGGCTTTAGAAGCAGCAGCAATGGGTTTTAGAACTATTTTATATATTCAAGAATCAAATGAATATGAAACATCATTATTTTTGAAAGAAGAAAAATATCCCATTCCTATATTCACTGATATCTCTGAACTCATTAATGAAATAGAAGAAGATAAATTTATTGACCCAATTGTCCAAGAATCTATTCAAGCTGATTATTTCAATAGCAGCATAAATCAAGGATTAGATTTTTTTTATAAGTAGTTTTTTTGATAGAATTTGAGATGTGATCAAATATAGAGCTCAAAAAAATTTTTTAGATCAGCAATTCTGCAATAATCTTGTCAAAGAGGGAAAGAACTTTTTTGATAATAATGTTTCTGGAGGAGATCTAATTCATGGCGGTAGAAACTTTATTCCAAACACTTCTTTAGACTGGCACAACCTATGCAAAGATAACCAATCATGGAAAAATTTGAACGAAAAACTTAATAGTCAGGATTTCTTAGATTATGTTTCAAAACTTTTTGATGAGAAAGATGAAGAATTCAAGTGCATTAAACTTTACGGCAAAAGAAGACAATTCAGTTCTAATCTGAACCAAAAGGTAAAGATTGCTGGTGCAAAAACCCTATTTGGAGCCATTTTTTATAAGTGCTTCTTATACCTAAGTAGACATCTTCTATCCATGTATTCTTCAATCTTTGAGAAAAAAACAAGTCTTGAATTACTAATAGACTTTTCAATTGCATCAAAAGGCTACACCAGAGAAATACACAGAGACAGTAACAATAGAAAATACGTTTTTTTGATATACCTCAATTCTCTCAATGATTCTTCGAAGGAGGGCGGAGAATTCGTAACGTGGAAATTAAAAGATAATGTAGACTCCAAAAGTGGCCGACCAAACCAAGATGATTGCGAAATAATTGAGAAAATTTCCCCAGAACCAGGAAAGTTAATTATCTTTAAAAATGATAATTACTCTTTTCATTCAGTGAGTAAAATGACGTCAAATGAGAACAGATTTTTTATTTACGGAGGTTTTACTCAACTATCTGGTAGAAATAGATTTATGGAAAAATACGACCACACCATGAAAACAGAGTTCAATATATATCTCTAATAGAAATGCCATCTCCAAAAATTTCAATAATAATAAATTGCAAAAATGGTGAATCTTTCCTAGAGGACACTCTGAAAGGAATTGAAAATCAATACTTTTCTGATTTTGAAGTAATATTTTACGATAGTCAGTCTTCTGATGATTCTGTTGAAATTTTTAAAAAATATAAAAAAGATAATTATATTTTTATAGAGGGTTTAAAGGAGGACAGCCTAGCAACATCGCGTAACAAGGCAGTAAAAGCATCCAAAGGTGAATGGTTATGCTTCAATGACCAGGATGATATTTTTCTAGCAAGAAGATTATCTGTGCCCATGAAGAAAGCAGAACAAAATCCAAACCTAAAACTTATCTACTCAAACTTTGAAAAAATTAACGAAAGAAATAAATCACTAGGTAGTGGTTCATTTGGAGAAAGCTCATTTTCAAATGTATTGCTTGGAAAAGCCAATGCCGGCTTATTAACCTTAACAATTAGAAGGGATTGTTTTGATATTATTGGAGGATTTGATGAGAGATACCCTAATTCTCAAGATTATGATCTGGTTTTAAAGATGATGAAGAATTTTGAGTTTCTTTATATTGACGAGGTTTTAGCAAAATACCGAATACATGAAAATAACATGTCCTCAAAAATGATAAAGGATGGAAGCATTTATATAGAAACAGCAAAAATAGCTGCAAGCTATCTTCCAAGGCCTGAGTCAATTGTTAGGATTTCTGAAATGCTTATAAAATATTCTTATCGACAGATTGTGAAACTTTTTGGAGTTTGAGTATAATTATTCTATGAAAAAGTACAGAACTCTTAAAGAGTTTTATCCTTACTACTTAAGCGAACACAGTGGCAAGTTCACCAAATTATTTCACTTTATCGGCACATCATTAACAATTTTATTTCTATTTTTATTTATAGTGACTCTTAATATTTTCTACTTATTACTAATTCCTTTATCTGGATACGGTTTTGCTTGGGTCAGCCATTTTTTTATAGAAAAAAATAAGCCTGCAACTTTTACTTATCCCTTTTATAGTTTAGTTAGCGATTACATTATGTTTTTCGAGATTTTACGCGGAAAGCATAGAATTTTTTAGTCTAAAATTTTCGCGTCAATAGTAAGATCTACTGGACAATGGTCTGAAGGTTTTTCCATAGCCCTAATTTCATGGTCTATATCTGATGAAACATACTTTCCAGAAAGTTCTTGGGATATTAAAAAGTGATCAATTCTTAAGCCTCTTTTTGGATCTTGATCAAATCCTCTTGATCTGTAGTCAAACCAGGTACATTTTGTACTGTTTGGATTTCTTTTGCGCCACTCATCAACTAATCCAAGATTAACAAGCCTTTCATACCATTCAATTTCTTCTGGTAAAAAAGCTGTATGACCCTCTCTCAACCATCTCTTAATCCCGTCTTCGTTCATACCAATATCATTTCTATTTGGTGCGATATTAAAATCGCCGGTTAGAACAATGTGAGAATTAAGATTTTTAATATGGTTAGTAATTCTTTTGTAGTATCTCTCTTTATAGGGAAACTTATCGGGGTGTTTTCTATTTTCACCTTGTGGAAAATATGAGTTACACACCGATATTACTCCTATATCTGTTTCAAAGTCACATTGAATATATCTTTTTTGTTGCTCATCGTCGCCTCCATTAAGGCCTTTAATAGTATTTATTGGAGATGATTTTGAAAAAATAGCGACTCCATGGAACCCTTTTTGTCCATAATTTGCATATTTATATCCAAGGTTAAGTGGAATCGATTCAGGAAAATCCTCATCACTGACTTTAATTTCCTGCAGCGCAATAATATCTGGATCATATTTATTCTTTATTTCGTCAAGCTGGTGAGGCCTAGCTCTAATACCATTAATATTAAAAGTAATTATTTTCATGTTTTTCTTTCTTCAATAATATCTATTAAAGCTTGTAAAGATTGGTCTATTTCTTCGTCAAGCACAATACCATCACTCTCGAAATCTAAAAAATCCTGATAACTCTCAAATTCTGGTTTTCCAGCAATTGCTCTCCTTAGATTTGCAAGTCCAAGATTTTTATTTTTTCTCTCATTCTCTATTATGATTCTTTTATTGAAAAGTAGGCTGACTTCTTCATCACTCTCTTTTTCCTCTTTAATTTCAGATAAAAGATTATAAAAATCAGAAGTTGTAATTCTTGCTTGGTGTTTTTCTATAATTGTTGGAGCCCACTCATTATTAAATTTATAGAAAACCGTAGCTTCAATTGATGATGGCTTTAATGCATTTTTGTATTTCTGTTCTCCATATTCTTCCTCATCAAGCAAAGCAGGAAGCTCTAAATCAGGAGTAACTCCAAAAATTTGAGTTGGCTTGCCATTTATTCTGTAATACAGAGAATCAGTAAATTTAAACTGACCATTTTTGGTTTTTTCAAATCTCTGTACACTTCCTTTACCAAAGGTTCCTTGGCCAACAATCAATGCTCTTTTATAGTCTTGCAAAGCTCCAGCAAAAATTTCCGAAGCAGATGCAGAAAATTTATTTACTAAAACTACAACTGGTTTGCTCCATGCTCTTCGTGTGCTCCATGTTGAATAAACATCAACTTCATTATTATTGCCTTTTATCTGAACTGTTGGACCAGCATTGATAAATAACCTTGTTAAAAGGTCAGCCTCATAGAGGAATCCACCGCCATTGTTCCTTAAATCTATAACAAGACCACTAACTTGCTTTGAATTGAAATCAACAAGAATATTTCTTACGTCATTTCCAGCACTCTTGCAGGTATAAGGATTGCTCAAATTTAGACATTCTGTGTCACTATAAAATGATGGAAGGTTAATATACCCAAGTTTATGCATGCCTTTCTCAAATACTTCGAAAGAAGCATCACTTTCCTCTAGTAAAACTTTCCCTCTTTTTATCTTGACGATTTTTTGTCCAGAGTTATTCTGTATTTTTAGCTGCACAACTGTACCTTCTTCTCCTCGAATTTTCTCAACAATGTCGTCTAATCTCCAACCAACTACTCTTATAATTTTTCCATTTTCACCTTGTCCAACTCCAACAACTTTGTCTCCAACAGTAATTTGATTAGAGTTAATTGCTGGTCCGCCTGGCATAAGTTCTTCAATCTTGGCAAATTCATTTTCATAGCTTAAAACTGCTCCTATACCCTCAAAACTTAAATTCATCCTCAAATTCCAGTTTTCTAAATCTCTTTTTGAGAAATATTGAGCATGTGGGTCAATCAGTAATAAAAAATTATTAGCTAGAACTCCAAATTTATCAGAGGCACGTAACTTTTTTAATGAAGATACTCGATCTTTATAATTCTGCCTTAGTTCATTTAAAACGACCTTCAAATCCCTATCATCAAGCATTTCATTTATGATTAGATTTTTAAGAATTTTTCTATTAAATTCCTGCTTTTCAGAAATGCTAGAAAAAAAATCCTCCCTTTTAACCTTTATATTTTCATCAATTTCAAAATCGAATTTGTGAGACCATAGTAGATCTTTTCTTATAAGGAGTGTTTCTTCATACCTTTGGTAAAACAGCTCAATAATAGCTTGAAGAGACTCATATATTCTTTCAGGCTCATGACTTTCTATGAGTGATAAATCTTTTTCCAAAAAGTAAATTTTCTGGGGATCTAATTCTTCAAGGTAGCTAAGGTAGAAATTATGGTCCTGAACCTTACTTTTATCAAAACTCAAAATCGAAGCGCTTTCAAAAGCACTTAAAAGTGACTGAAACTCCAAACGATAATCAATTTCAAGATCGTTGGACCTCTCAGAGCAACTTGTAAGAATTACTAAAATTAATAACTTAGAATACTGAATCAATTTCATATCTTTCCTTTTCCTTCTCTATTATTTCATCCTTCTTTGACCAAATCTCCTCTAAAAACATTTTTAGCTTTAATCTTAATTCGTCATTATTACTGTAATCTACGCCACGTAATTCTTCAGGAATTTTATAACTATTTATTGTTACACTTGCTTCATTCATATCTCCACAGAGGAAGTTCCAGAAATGTCTTTTCTCGCTTTTATAAACTAAAGTTATATCTGTTAGATGATCAATATATGGCATTACCTCAAGGGTATAGCCCATGCCTCCTATTTTAGGAGGCATTAAGTTTTTAAATTTGCTTTTAGAATCAAGATATTTATCCTTATCTATCCTTGTACCTTCTATAAATCCAGCAACATTGGTGGGCATAATCTGATAGGTTCTACAGGCTCTGATGGTTGATTCTTTATCAGTTTTTACTAGTTCAGGATTTTTTTTGATCTCCTCTTTGGACCTTCGTACAACAAATGGCATAGCAAGTCCAAGGTTAGCTGTCCAAGTTAAAGGCAACCACCAAAGTTGTGACTTCATAAAAATTCTTGGAACGCTTTGTTTAAAATTTGTAAAATATAAAAATAAAAAAATATCGGCCCAACTCAAATGATTAATTGTAGTAAATTGCCATATATCCCTCTTTAGCTTTTCTTCTCCAAAAACTTCATAGTTAGGCTTATGCATTAAATCTTGAATTCTGCTGTTGAAGTATAAGTATATTTCTCCAAATTTCTCGTTGATCTTTAAAATTTGTCTTTGCCAGATTGGTATTGGTATGAATCTAAGCAATCCTAATGGCGTTACAATCGCAATAACTTGTAAAGCATTTACTAATACTAATACAAAAGTTATGACACCAATAAAGTACCTTTTCATTTCACTGATTTCCATAAATCCTCAAGCTCATCGAGGGTAAGTTCTTCCATTTTTTGTCCTTGATTTTTTGAAGATTTTTCCATTTTTCTAAATCTGGTTTCAAACTTTAAATTTGATTTACGAATTATATCCTCAGGCTCTATATCATAGTGTCGACACAAATTAACTATTGTAAAAATTACGTCGCCTAATTCCTCGGAGATGCCCTGAATAGAATTATTACAATTTTCAATTTTAAGTTCACTTATTTCCTCTTCTAGTTTCATAAAAACCTTTTGCTTATTTTTCCAATCGAAACCAACTCTCGCAGCTCTTTTTTGTAACTTTTTTGCTCTTGTTAACCCAGGAAGGTTTTTGGGTACATCATCCATAAGAGAATCATATTTTTTATCGGATCTTTCTTTTGCTTTGATATCTTCCCAAACTCTTAGGCTCTCTTCAGCGGTATTCACATCTTCTTTATCAAAAATATGGGGATGTCTTCTCACTAGCTTGTCATTAAGTTCAGACACTACATCTTCAAGTGTAAATAATTTATTTTCTTCAGCTATTTTTGAATGGAAAATTATTTGAAAAAGTAGATCCCCAAGCTCAGATTTCAAAGAGTCATAATCCTCTCTTTCTATTGCATCAGCTACTTCATAAGCTTCCTCAACAGCACAGCTTGCTATGGATTTGAAGTCTTGCTCTCTATCCCAAGGACAACCAACTTTTGGGTCACGAAGTTTCCTAAAGGTTTCCAAAAGATCATTTAATTTATCATGCAATTTCATCACATATATTCTCTAGATACTCATTGATTATAATACTTGCCTCACCATCAAATGGAGTTGGATCATAATTAAGTATTATTATTTGAGCACCATTGTTTTTTGCAATTCTAATAAAGTTATTGGCGGGCGAGACTTGAAGTGAGCTTCCAACAGCAATAAAGTAATCACAATTTTCAGAGGCAGATTTTGCTTTATTTAAAACAGAAAGATTTAGGTTTTGACCAAAGGAAATAGTACTAACTTTTACATAACCTCTGCAACACTTAGGACAAACAGAATCACCCCCTTTTTTTACGATAGATTCATAAAAAGATTTAGTTTTATAGGATTCGTTGCAGTCTAAACATTGTGCATGAAAAATATTCCCATGAAGTTCAATAATTTGCTCTGAATCTACATTCTCACTTTTATGAAGTCCATCAATATTTTGAGTGATATGAAAGTTCAAATTACTATTTTTTAGAACCTTATTGATCATTCTATGCATTTTTGTGGGTTGAGCATCTTGAATTTTGCTTTGGATTGCAATGTTATTCTCCCAAGATTTTATTCTTGCTTTTTTTGAAGATTTAAATTCAGAAAAATGTACAGGCTTATTTTTTTTCCAGAACCCATCCTTATCGCCTCTAAAATCCGGTAATCCTGACGCAGTACTTATACCAGCTCCTGATAAAAATGTTATATTATAGCCCCCTTCAAGGATGTGCTTTAAAGTTTTAAAATAGTTATTCAATGTTTAATTATAAAAATATATTAATTGTTGCTTTTGAAAAAAATAAATCAAATACAGCATTAAACGAAATAAAAAAGATTCTAACTGAAAATGAGTTAGATCATAAAGTTTATGATGAATCTAAATCAGTCAAACATTATGTAGATTTCGACTTGGTTTTAGTTATTGGTGGCGATGGGTCAATGCTCTCCGCAGCAAAACTATTCTCTGGGTATGGCCTTCCATTTTTAGGTGTCAATCTTGGTAAAGTCGGCTTCATGGCAGATTTAAGTGTGGACAACTTAAATGCGCAATTAGTAAAAATCTTAAGTGGAACAAACTTAATAGAGGAAAAAGAAACAATTCAATGTTCTTATAATGGCAATGTATATACTGCTTTCAACGAAATTGTTTTACATACCCATAAAAGTTATAAGCTTATGGAGTTCGAAGTCGAAATAAATGATGAACTCGTATATAGAAAAAGAGCTGACGGTTTAATTGTATCTACCTCGAATGGTTCAACTGCCTATTCGCTTTCTGCAGGAGGACCAATTTTATCTCCAAATACAAATGCGTTTGTAATTACTTCTCTAAATCCTCTTTCACTTTCAGCAAGGCCACTTATAGTTCCAAGCGATTCAAAAATCTCAGTAAAATTGACAAAACCACTTGATGAATTGGAAAGTCTAATAATTATTGATGGAAACCAAGAAATAAAAATAAATAACCAAGACTTAGTATTTTCGGTAACAAAAAGTGAGCAAAGTTTTAAGCTCTTACATCCAGAAAACCATGATTTTTACAAAACATGTCGTGATAAATTGAATTGGAGTTTATCCAAATTTGAGAATAGCTCAAATTAACTAAGTTCTGTATAATTCCCGAGATGAAAATTAAAAAAGCTGTATTTCCTGTAGCAGGTTTTGGCACAAGATTTTTACCTGCAACAAAATCCACTCCAAAAGAAATGTTGCCTGTGGTTGATAAGCCTCTTATTCAATATGCAGTAGAGGAGGCAGCTGAAATTGGAGTTGAGGAGTTTATATTTATTACCCATCATGCAAAAAGTTCGATAGACCAGCATTTTAAAAAAAATGAAAGCCTTTTCAATATGCTTATCAAGCAAGGAAAAGAAGACTTGGCTAATTCAATTAAAGATATTGGGGGAACTAATGCAAAATTTATTTCTATAGACCAAGGCGATCCAAAAGGGCTAGGGCATGCTATTGGATGTGCAGAAAATTCTATTGATCATGACGAATACTTTGCTGTAATTCTTGCAGATGATTTGATTTATAACAGAGGTAATAATGTTCTAAAGCAAATGAAGGAAGTTGCGATTAAAACAAAAAAACAGGTTCTTGCTCTTGAGAGGGTGAAACGAGAGGAAACGTCAAAATTTGGAGTTGTATCACCCATATCAACAAACAAAAGAATTTCATACTTGGATGATATTGTGGAAAAGCCTGATGTTGATAAAGCACCATCAAACTTGGCAGTTGTCGGCAGATATATATTTAATAAAAGTATTTTTAATTATATTGATGAACAAAATGCTGGCAAAAATAATGAAATTCAGATTACTGATGCAATACAGAAAGATATTGAAAACTTCATAGGATATGAATTTGAAGGTGAAAGATTTGATTGCGGCAGCAAAGTTGGGTACTTGAAAGCAAATGTCTTCCTTGGACTTGAAAATCAAGAACTGAGTAAGGAATTAAAAATATATTTAAAAGGAATAAAAAATTTATAAAACTCTAAGGAAATTTCTTTTTCTTTTCCCTCCCGAACTGAGTCAGGAGATTTCACACCTTTTCTTAAAGCTTTTTTCGTGGGCCTTCAGTTTTGATCAAAGTTACGAAAATATAAAAGGCCTTAGAGTAAAAAATAGACTTGGTGTTGCGGCAGGCCTAGATAAAGATGGCAAGCTGATTAAGGAGTTAGATGATATCGGATTTGGTTTTGTAGAAATTGGAACCGTTACTCCTCGCCCTCAAAAAGGCAATAAAAAACCAAGGATCCATAGATTGATCAAACAAGATTCATTGTTGAATAGTCTTGGCTTCCCAAATGAAGGTTTAGATGCAATCAAGAAACGACTCAAGAACACAGCAAAAATATCTTGTTTAGGAATAAATATTGGCCCTAATAAGGATACCTCAATCGATAATATGCAAACCGATTATATTAAGTGTTATGAAGAATTATCTGAGTATGCAGACTTTATAACTATAAATGTTTCATCTCCAAACACGCCTGAACTTAGACAGCTTCAGGACCGAAAATTTATAGCAGAAATAGTTTCACTATTAATTGAGTCAAGAAATCAATCTAAAAAAAATCCGAAAATTTTTATAAAAGTTTCTCCTGATGAAAAAAATCAAACTTATCTAGATATTATTAATATTATCAATAAGACTTCTATTGATGGACTAATAGTTACAAATACTTCAAATAATTTAAAACTTAAATCCTCTCTGAATATAGGCAGCCTTGAAGGCGGGCTATCAGGGAAAGTGCTTCGCAATAGTTCAAATAATATTTTGAGATTAGTTAAAGAAAAATTGAACGATGAAAAAATTATTGTTGCAGTAGGCGGTGTTTTTGATGTAGATTCTTATAACGAAAAACTTGATTTAGGGGCCGATCTTGTTCAAATCTACACAGGTTTTGTTTATGAAGGTCCAAATTTGGTTAAAAAAATAATTAAGAATGACAAGCAAAAATCTAGTAATAGTTGAATCACCCTCTAAAGCTAAAACTATTGGTAAATACCTTGGAAGCGATTATATCGTAAAATCAAGCGTAGGCCATGTAAGAAGACTTTCAAAAGGCAATAAAGCTATAAATCATAATGATTGGTCAATCTCCTACGAGATCGATCCAAAAAAAGAAAAGGTTGTAAAAGATTTAAAAAAATCTGCTAAAGGTATAGAGAATATATATCTAGCCACTGACTTAGATAGAGAAGGTGAGGCAATAGCATGGCACCTCAGAGAAATATTGGGAAAGAAATTCAACTATTCTAGAGTTAGGTTCAATGAAATAACAAAAGGAGCGATAAAAGAAGCTTTTGATGATCCTGGAGATTTAGATCAAGGACTAATAAACGCACAAGCAACAAGAAGAATTCTTGATCGGATTTTTGGTTATGGTTTGTCTGGAATACTTTGGAAAAAGATTGGAAGTTATGGAAAGCTATCTGCCGGCAGAGTTCAGTCAGTTGCTGTAAGGCTTGTTGTTGAAAGGGAAAAAGAAATTAATTCATTTTCTCCTGAGGAATACTGGGAAATTGAGATCGCCATAAGACATGATGAAAGAGATATAAATTTTAAACTCAATACCAAAAAGTCAAATCTTGAAATTAAGTCCGAAAAGCAAGCAAATGAACTAGCTGAGTCCTTGCAGAGTTCTGAAATTGAAATATTTGAAAATGAAAAAACAAAAAGAAAGATCCCAGTTAAGCCACCATTTATAACTTCAACATTACAACAAACTTCCAGCTCATTTCTTGGGTTTAGTCTGTCAAAGACAATGAAACTGGCTCAGGATCTTTATACTGGCGGGTATATTTCTTACATGCGTACTGATTCACCAAATATAAGTACACTTGCACAAAATAATTGTAAACAGTACTTACTAGATACCTACGGTGAAGCATATAGTTCTCCTAAAAACTTTGCCTCTAAAGCATCAAATACTCAGGAGGCCCACGAAGCAATAAGGCCAACTGATGTAACTTTTAAATCTGAAGATTTATCTCTAAGCCAAGAACATAGAAAACTCTATAATTTAATCTGGTCAAGATTTGTAGCCTCACAAATGCCTCAACCTGAAATAGTTGTAAATAGCCTAAAAGCAAAAGCTGGCTCGAAAATATTTGAAACTTCTGTTAGCAGTGTTAGTTTTGATGGTTTTTATAAGGTAATGCCACCAGGAAAATCCAGTGGATATAAAGATTTTGATCTTGAAAGTCTTTCAGTAGGTCTGATAAAAAATATTTTAAAGACCGAAAAATCTCAACATTTTACTAAGCCACCTTCGAGGTACTCAGAAGCAAGTTTAGTCAAAGAGCTAGAAAAAAGAGGCATTGGACGACCTTCTACTTACAATGAAATAATTACAAACATCCAAGACCGAGGATATGTCAAAAGTGAAAGTAGGAGATTATATGCAAATAAAATCGCAAATTTGGTTTGCGATAGATTATCAAATGCTTTTCCTGAAATAATGGATTACGGATTTACTGCAGATATGGAAAGGAGCTTAGATAGTATCGCGGAGGGAGACCAAGACTTTAAACATTTTCTTACTAAAGCTAATACACAATTTGAAGGCTCATTACTTAATGCTGAGGAAAAAATGGAACCCAATTTGCCAATTGAGACCAAAGTTAGATGTTCGGAGTGTGACTCTACTAGAAAAATGCTCTTAAGAACAAATCAAAATGGCCAATTCCTTGGATGTGAAGGATACTCTGACGAGGGTGATAATAAGTGTAAAAAAACATATTCACTTATCTCAGATGAGTTGCTTGCTGATAATGATGATAAGGAGGCAGAGAGTATTTTCAATAAAATCAAATGTGATGTGTGTGGTGCTAGCATGCACGGCTATATTGTTGATGATAAAAGGAAACTTCATATTTGCTCAAAATCACCGATATGTAATGGAACCACGTTAGAAGAGGGAAATTTTATAAAACCAAAGAGTGGTGAAGAAGAATTGATTGATTGTCATAAGTGCGAATCAAAGATGGAACTAAAACTTGGAAGATTTGGAAAATACTTTAGTTGTCAGTCAGATTCATGCACTGCGACTAGACAGCTTATGAAAAATGGTTTGTTAAAACCAGTGTTCATGGACCCGATAAAACTTGAGCATTTAAGATGTAAAAAATGTGATGATTTTTATCTACTAAGAGACAGCCTTAAAGGTTTATTTTTAGCTGCTTCTCAATTCCCAAAAAATCGTGAGACAAGAGCTCCTTTCGTTCATGAAGTTAAAAGTGTCATTAGCGATTTGCCAGAGAAATACCATCACTTTAAAGATGCACCTGAAAAAGACCGGGATGGTGATAATCTTGTTATTAGATTTAACAGGAAAGACGGTTCACATACGTTATCATCAGAAAAAGATGGCAAAAAGAAAAAATCTTTCTATGTTCACAAGGATAACACTTGGGAAGAAAAAGCAAGAGATTAATGGATAGCTCTTTATATATTCTTAAAAGCACCTAATATAAAAGTATGTCTAAATATTTAGAATTAGTCGAAATATCTGACGGAGTTATAGTTCTACGAAGATCAGATTCTAAAGAGTCACCTCTAGTAAAAATTGAATTTTCTAAAGATGTAAAAAATCTCTTAAATGGGATGGAGTTTGACGTTGCTAAGGAGATGATTAAAACAGGTATTGAGACTTTAAATACTGACATTGATATTGAAAGCTTTGATGACGAACTTACAGAGCACTTATTAAATAAAGACAATTCCAACAGAGTTGTTCACTAATTCAAATTTTCTCTAACTATTCCAACCGCTACCCCTTCGATTGAAAAATTCATTGATTCATCAATGACAAGGTCTTTGAAGGATTTATTCTCCGCAATTAAATTAATTTTATTACCAACTTTTTTAAATCGTTTCAAAGTAACCTCATCTTCTATCCTAGCAACTATAATTTCACCTACTTCAGCATTTGAAGATTTCTTTACCCCAACAAGATCATCCTCAAAAATTCCAGCCTCAACCATACTTTGGCCTTTCACTCTCAAAAAAAAGTCAACATGTTTATTGAGAGGATTTGGGATATTTTTTTCAACGTTCTCTATTGCAGTAATTGGCAAGCCTGCAGCAACACTCCCAATTAAGGGGATACCAGCTAAATCTTCTACAAGTCTAATTCCTCTGGAGGAACCTGGCACTTTTTCTATTACACCTTTTTTGACAAGTGCTTTTATGTGCGATTCTGCTGCATTTACTGACTTAAAATTTAATGTTTTTGCTATCTCTGCTCTTGTAGGTGGGTAGCCATTAATACTTAAATGGTTTTTAATAACATCGAAAACTTTTATTTGTTGACTTGTAAGGTTTAACATACTGTAATTATATACAGTAAAAAATTAAAAATACAATATAATGAGCATTTTAAAGATAGCAATTAGTTCCAGAGCACTTTTTGATTTAAATGAAAGCCATAAAGTCTTCAAGGAAAAGGGAATTGAAAAGTATTCAAAATTTCAGAAAAAACATGAAGACGATGTGCTGAAAAAAGGGGTTGCCTTCCCACTTGTTGAAAAGCTGCTAAAAATGAATTCCAAAAACTCAGATTTTGTTGAAGTCACCCTTTTATCAAGAAATAGCTCAGACACGGGTCTAAGAATTTTTAATTCTATTGAAAAATATGATTTAAATATTTCAAGAGCGGTTTTTTCAGGAGGCGAAAGCCCATTTCCTTATGTTGATGCATTGGATATCGATCTTTTTCTTTCAGCAGATGTAAAAGATGTGCAGACCGCAATAGAGAACAATATAGCATCTGCTCATATATTTACGGATAAACTAAATTTTTCAGAAAGCAATCAATTGCGTATTGCTTTTGATGCAGATGCAGTAATTTTTTCTGACGAATCTGAGGTAGTTTTCAAGAAGAAAGGGCTAAAAAAGTATCTTAAACAGGAAGGCGAATCAAAAAAACCAATATCTCCTGGCCCATTCAACAATTTCTTAAAAAAATTAAACATCATTCAATCGAAGTTTGATGCAAACAATTGCCCAATTAGAATTGCGTTGGTGACCGCGCGGGCTGCTCCTGCTCATAAAAGAGTTATCAATACATTGAGGGATGAAAATATAAGAATTGATGAGACATTCTTTCTTGGCGGGCTGCCCAAGGGAAAATTTTTAAAAGGATTCTCAGCCGATATATTCTTTGATGACTTAGCTGAGAATTGCAAAGAAGCAACTAGTCATGTTTCTACAGGTCATGTACCATACGGGATAAATAATCCCAAATGAAAATACTTTGTAGTGATCTTGAAGGCACACTTGCTCCAGAAATATGGCAAGAAATTGGTGATGAATTTAGTATTCCTGAATTGAAATATACAACAAGAGATATCCCAGATTTTGATGAACTTATGTATGCAAGAATGAAGGCTTTGAAGAGCAATACTATAAGCTTTGATACTATCAAAGATTTCGTAAAAACAATCAAACCGTTCAAGGGGGCCAGAAATTTTCTCCTCTCTCTTAAAGAAAAGTATCAAGTAGTGATTGTTTCAGATACTTTCTATGAACTTGCAATGCCCATTGTTGAAAAACTTGGCAACTACCCAATCCTTTGCCATCATCTCGAAATCAAAAATGATTCTATTTCTTCATATAAAAAGAGACAAGATTTACCAAAAAAAAATGTTGTAAGAGGTTTTTCCTCAATGAATTTTGAATGTTTTTGTATTGGAGATTCTCACAATGATATACAAATGATTGAAGAATCTGAAGGCGCCTTAATTTTTGCACCAGAGGAAGTCAAATCCTCTTATCCTGATATAATGAGTTTCACAAACTACAAAGACTTACAAGATTTTTTATTAAGATGAATCCTTACAGTTTAAATAACTTTCAAAGACCTCAACTCAAGATGCCAAATGAAGCAAAGAGACTGCTTATGCATAGTTGTTGCGCTCCGTGTGCTGGAGAGATTATGGAAGCAGTTGCTGCTTCAGGTATAAATACCACGATATTTTTTTACAACCCGAATATTCATCCTAAAGAAGAGTATGAAATTAGAAAAGATGAAAATATTAGATTTGCTGAGAAACTTGGATTTGATTTCGTCGATGCAGATTATGATAAAGAAAATTGGTTTCAAAGAATTAAAGGTCTTGAAGATGAACCAGAAAGAGGTGAACGCTGTACTGTTTGCTTTGATATGCGATTTGAAAGGAGCGCTCTATTTGCTTATGAAAATGGATTCGATATCTTCGCAACAACGCTTGGTATATCAAGGTGGAAAGATCTTGATCAGATTAATAATTCTGGCTTAAGAGCAGCAAAGAGGTATAATAAGCTCTCATTTTGGGATTTTAATTGGAGGAAACAAGGAGGATCTTCCAGGATGCTTGAGATCTCTAAAAAAGAAAAATTCTATAAACAAGAATACTGTGGCTGTGTCTACAGTCTTAGAGATACCAACAAATGGAGAAAATCAAACGGTCGGGACATCATAAAGAGAGGTATAAATTTCTACGAAATTAAATCATGAAAAAATTAGAAGGGGCAGGCTTAAGAGGACAAACTGCTGGTCAAACATCACTTTCCACTGTAGAGCAAGAGGGCAGTTTAAGATATCTTGGATATAGCATTGAAGATCTTGCTGCTAATGCTTCCTTTGAAGAAGTTGCATACTTATTGCTTCTTGGCAATTTACCTACGTCGTCTGAGCTTTCAAAGTTTGAAGATGAATTGGCTGGCCAAAGAGGAATGCCTGAATCTTTAATTAGTGTTATAGAATCAATACCAGCCACAGCACATCCAATGGAGGTCATTAGAACAATTATTTCTTACATGGGGGTGATTGAGCCGGAAAAATCTTTTGAGGATCAATTAAAAGTAGCAAAGAGATTAATTGGAGTAACTACTACCGCAATCGTGTATTGGTATAACTTTTCCCATAAAGGTTTAAAAGTAAATCAAGAATCAAATGAAAGGTCAGTGGCGGGCCATTTTCTAAAATTATTAAGACAAGAAGAAATCCCTGAACTTGATAAAAGGACACTAGATGTGTCTTTAACTTTGTATGCTGAGCATGAGTTTAATGCTTCTACCTTTACAGGTCGGGTGTGTGCTTCAACTCTTTCAGATCTTCATTCTTGTTTGACAGCTGCTGTTGGAAGTTTGCGTGGGCCATTGCATGGTGGAGCGAACGAAGAAGCAATGAAAATGCTACAAGAAATATCTTCAGTTAAAGAAGTACAAGCGTTTGTAGACAAAAAATTTGAAAATAAAGAAAAAATAATGGGCTTTGGGCATGCAGTATATTCAATAAAAGACCCAAGAAGTAATATTATTAAAAAATTCTCAGAGGAACTTTCTGTAAATCATAGCGATAAATTGCTACATGAAGTGGCAAAAGAAATGGAAGAATACATGTGGGAAAGGAAGAAATTATTCCCAAATACCGATTTTTTTATGGCACCGGCATATCATTATATTGGCATTCCAACCGACTTATTCACTCCATTATTTGCTATAGCTAGGATAGTAGGATGGTCAGCTCATGCTTTTGAACAAAGGAGCAACAATAGGATAATAAGACCAAGTGCAGAATATATTGGCCCAGAGGACAGGGAATGGGTTGATATTGAATCAAGGTAATGTCTAAATTTGATCCCCTAATTCAAAAAATCACAGATTTTGCTCAGAGTTTTGAGGCAAAGGAAAGCACTTTGCAAGAGGCAAAAACATGTTTTTTTGATAGTTTGGCATGTGCATTTTTGGCACTTGAGCATGACAAAGTCCAAAAATTTTGCTCACTCCCATATATTGCTGACTCATCTGGAAGTGTAGGTGTCATTGGAACAGGTATAAAAACAAATGTAGTAGATGCAGCTTTTTTAAACGGTGCGCTTATACGTTGGTTAGATTTTAACGATACGTGGCTTGCAAAAGAGTGGGGTCATCCATCAGACAATTTATCAGTAATTTTAGCTTTAGCTGATTATTTAAAAGTTAAACAGAATAAAACAATCTCATTCAAAGAAATACTTAATTTAATGGTCATTGCACACGAAATTCAAGGGGCATTAGCTATAGAGAATAGTTTTAATAAGGAGGGCTTAGATCATGTTGTGCTAGTAAAAATTGCCTCAGCTGCTGTTGCTTCCAAAATGCTTGGACATAATCATCAACAAATGAATGCTGTAGTTAGCAATGCATTAGTTGATGGACAAAGCTTGAGAACATATCGTCATTTTCCAAATACTGGAGCCAGAAAGAGTTGGGCCGCAGGAGATGCAAGCGCAAGAGGTGTAAAGCTTGCTTTCATATCAGAAGTTAGTGATGAAAAGTACCCAACAGCAATTTCAGCAGAAACATGGGGCTTTGACGCAGTCTTAATGGGAGAACATCCAATAGAGTTAAGCCGTTCGCTAGAATCTTATGTAATGGACAATATTCTGTATAAAGTGTGTTTTCCTGCGGAATTTCATGCTCAAACAGCAGCTGAAGCTGCAATTAAATTGCACTCAAAGGTAAATATTGATGAAATAATTAAGATTGAAATTCAGACTCAGGAACCAGGAGTAAGGATCATTTCCAAAAAAGGCCCATTAACGAATTATGCTGATCGTGATCATTGTATTGAATATATAGTTGCTTGGTGTTTATTAAACGGCAACTTAGATGCTAACTCCTATACAGATAGCGCTGCGGCAGATTCAAGAATTGACAAACTAAGAGATATGACGTCAACTTTTGAAAACCAAGACTATACTCAAAGGTATTACAATCTTGAAGAGCGTGCAATTCCAAATAAGGTGATAGTTTCTGAAAAAAATGGCTCTATACATGCAGAAGAGGTTATTTATCCATTGGGCCATAGAGAGAGAAGAGATGAGTCTAAACCTTATTTAAAAGAAAAGTTTAAAAACAGTCTGAGCAAAATTGATCTAGACAATATTTTTTTGACAAAAGTATATGAAATAGATGATTTAGATAAAATTGAAATTTACGATATTCTAAAGAAAATTTACAAGTAATTATGTCTGGAAATACTTTTGGAACAATATTTAAATTAACTACTTTTGGTGAAAGTCATGGCGTAGGGCTTGGCGCAGTCATTGATGGATGTCCACCAAATATTCCTTTGACTGATAACGATATTCAAGTTGAATTAAACAGAAGAAAACCTGGACAGTCAAAGTTTGTTACTCAGCGAAAAGAAGAGGATATTATTAAAATTATGTCTGGTGTGTTTGAAGGTAAAACAACTGGAACTCCAATTGGATTAATTATTCAAAATCAAGATCAAAAATCTAAAGACTACCAGAATATTAAAGATAAGTTTCGCCCAGGCCATGCTGATTATACATATCAGCAAAAGTATGGAATTAGAGATTATCGTGGTGGAGGAAGAGCAAGTGCTAGAGAGACTGCAATGAGAGTTGCAGGTGGTGCTATTGCAAAGAAAATTCTTTCATTGCTTGGTGTAGTAATAAATTCTGGTGTAATACAAATTGGAGATGTGAAGGCAGAAAATATATCTATCCCTGAGGCTTCTAAGAATGTTTTTAATTTTGTAGACAATAAAAAAATCTCTGAACTTGAACTTTTTTTCCAAAAACTTATAAAGGATCAGGATTCTATTGGAGCAAAAATATTAGTAAGAATTTCAGGCCTTATGCCTGGAATTGGTTCGCCAGTATTTTCAAAACTTGATGCAGAGCTGGCAAAAGCATTGATGGGTGTCAACGCTGTTAAGGCAGTAGAAGTTGGATCCGGTACTAAGGTAGTAAATATGAAAGGCTCACAAAGTAGAGATTTGATGTCAAAAGATGGATTTATTACAAATAATTCTGGCGGGATCCTTGGTGGCATATCAAATGGAGAAGATATTGATGTTTTTGTTTCTCTAAAACCAACCTCAAGCATTTCACAAAAAACCACCACACTTAATGAGAGCAAAGAAGAAGTCGACCTTCAGGTGAAGGGCAGACATGATCCATGTGTAGGTTTAAGAGCAGCTCCAATTTTAGAGGCAATGGCAGCTCTATGCATTTTAGACCAAGTGCTTCTAGATAAGGGACAATGTTTCAATGTTGTTAGAGACTCTTAAAGATTTTCTTTCAAATACTGATTTTTCGCTACTTTTAGAGGATCCATCATTATTCTTTGAAAAGTATCTTGATACACAAATTTCAACTATTGAGTTTGCTGTAATTATAGGATTATTCTGCCTATTCATAATTGAATTAAGAATTAAACAAGATAATAAGAGATATTTAGGAAAAGATAAAATTGAGGGGGAATCAGCAACAAAGCTTGATGAAAAAAATGAAATAAGTTCAGATCCAGTAACACAGAAGATTGATTTAGCAATTGCTTATTTCAATATGGGCAGCAAAAGAAAGGCTAAATTACTTCTGGGGAAACTAAAAAAATTAGAAATTTCAAAAAATCAACTTCAACAGATTGATAGTGTCCTAGCAGATATTGAAAAATGATTAGATATTTTGTTCAACTTGAATACAATGGCACAAATTATTTTGGATTTCAGAATCAAAAACATACCAGAAACACAATCCAAAGCAAATTAAATAAGGCTTTGAGCATTGTAGCAAATCATAAGGTAAAAACAGTCTGTGCAGGAAGAACTGATTCAGGCGTACATGCTTTGAATCAAATAGTACATTTCGATACTGATTCTAAGAGAACTATAAACTCATGGGTGAAAGGCACAAATAGATACTTGCCAGAAGACATTGCAGTTAAAGGTTTCTACAAGGTAGATAATAACTTACATGCACGATTCGATGCTGAAATAAGAACATATAAGTACCTAATTAAGCGATGCGAAAATAAGATCGCCATAGAGACAAATAATTGCTTGTGGATAAAAGAAAAACTAAATGTTGAACTTATGAATAAAGCTTGCAAACACCTTTTAGGTGAAAAAAATTTTTCGTCATTTCAAGCAGCGAGATGTCAATCAAAAACAGCAGTACGAACAATTTATAAAGCCTTTTTCAGACAAAAAGGACAATATGTAATCTTTGAGATATCAGCGAATGCATTTTTGTTAAATATGATTAGAATTTTAGTAGGAACCCTCATTGATGTAGGAAAAAAAGAAATTTCAGTAAAAGACTTTCAAATAATTATCAATAGTAAAAAAAGGTCGACTGCTGGAAAAACAGTTTCATCAAATGGACTATATTTTTATGGACCGGAGTATAATACGTTTCAATATAAAAAAAATTTGAGTTTTATAGATGAATTGGATTAAAGATATTATTCCTAACATAAAAAGGAATTTAAGCCAGACTTTTGGCGATGATAAGCAAAGCAAAGTTCCAGAGGGTCTTTGGCGATCATGTGAAGATTGTGGATCAATTCTTTATATCCCAGAGCTCAAAAAGAGCTCGTACGTATGCTCTAAGTGTGGGTACCACTTCAAAATTGATGTATCCGATAGAATAGAAATTACGTTTGATGAGGGCAGCTTTAAATCACTAAATTTAAAGGAAGAATTCGAAGACAAACTAAACTTTTTTGACACAAAAAAATATAAAGATCGTTTTATTGCTGCAACAAAAAAATCAGGCTCAGATGAAGCTATTTCAATAGGAGCAGGAAAAATTAAAGGAAAAGAAGTTATTTGTGCAATATTTGAATTTGATTTTCTCGGTGGTTCAATGGGATCGGTAGTTGGGAAAAGATTTGTTGACGCAGTCAACCATGCAATTAAGAAAAAATTACCTTTAATCTGCTTTTCAACAAGCGGTGGAGCTAGAATGCAAGAATCTATGATTTCATTGTTTCAAATGGGAAAAACATCTGCTGCGGTGAAAAAACTAAAAAAAGTAAAACAACCCTTTATTTCCATCCTTATTGATCCTTGCTACGGAGGAGTAACTGCTAGCCTAGCGATGTTAGGTGATTTAGTAATTGCCGAACCTAAAGCAAGAATAGGATTTTCAGGGAAGCGCGTTATACAGGATACGGTTAAAGAAGAATTACCTGATAATTTTCAAACAGCAGAAAAACAGCTTGAAAAAGGATTTCTTGATAAAATTATTGACCGTAGAAACCTTAGAGATTTTCTAGAAAAAATACTCACGATAATGGAGTAGAATTGAAAGAATTTTTTAAAAATATAATTGCAGTATTAATACTTATTACATTGGCGTATGTAATTTTTGTAGCAACTAACGTTTATATTTTTGTAAAAAGCGATGAATCTAAACTTACCCCTAATCAATACGCTAAAGAGATAGATTTATTTAGTGAGGAGCTAGAAATAGCAAAAGCAAAATTCTCCCAAAATAATATTAAAGATTCTTCTGAAAACATTAATATTAATTATGATGGCACACCGATTGTATGGGTTATTGAGTTAAAGCAGTCAGAATTTACAGTTCCGCTGGAAAATATTGAAAAAAATTTATTCAGTCAAGGTTACATGACTTTTCTTGCTGATGATATTTTATTTGTTGGCCCTTACATTGATAAATCAAATTTTGATTTTATTCATGATTTCCTTAAGGAAAATTATGACATCTCACCAAAGGATATAGTTGAGTGGAAGAATTAACATTTAGCATTCTTGATATTCTATTGGCAACAGGACTGCTCTTGGTACTTGTAAGAGTATTTAAAAATGGCATTTTAAAGGAACTAGTCTTTGCATCATATCTTTTAACTTTTTCATATATAAGCTTAAATAATATTCAGGAAGTTTATGATTTTTTTGTAAATTTAGGCTTTGATTTTGGTAGAGAGTTTTCAAACTTTCTCCTTTTGCTTATTGCACTTGCCGGTTTACCGCTTTTGAATTTTGCAAGTGGACTTTATGTTCCAAAATTTGGAGGCAACCTAAATATAATTGGAGGAATTCTATTAGCGTTAATTCGTTATTTGCTCTTACTTTTCTTAATTTTAGAAATTTTCCCTCCTTTAATAGAGAATTCTTTAGTGTATGATTCTCTTATAGTAAATATAATGCTTGCATACTTTAGTGATATATTTAGTTACCTTTTGTATTAAATGTGTGGGATCGTTGGAATAGTTCAGAAAGATAATTGTTTTACAGAACTTTATGACTCCTTGATTATGTTGCAGCACAGGGGTCAAGATGCAGCAGGAATAACTGTATGCGAAAACGGCCGGCTCAATTCAAGAAAAGCCAAAGGACTAGTAAAAGAAGTTTTTAACCAGCAGCATTTTGACAGGCTAAAAGGTAATTATGGTATAGGACATGTTAGATATCCTACAGCTGGAGGAAACTCAAAAGAATATGCTCAGCCAATGTATGTAAATTCACCTTATGGAATTTCTTTGGCACACAATGGGAATTTATCAAATACATCTGAACTTGCAGAACAATTATTTCATAGTGATCTTAGACATATTTCAACTGACTCTGACTCAGAGGTTCTTTTGAATATTCTTGCACATGAGATTTCAAAAAGGGGTAAAAATCAGCCTAGTCCTGATACATTTTTTGATTCTGTCGAAATGACTTTTCAAAGATGTGAAGGAAGTATAAATGTTGTTTCAATAATTACTGATTATGGATTATTGGCATTCAGAGATAAGTTTGGCATAAGACCACTTTCATTAGGATGTAGGAAAAATAGTGATGGTAGTAATGATTATATGGTCGCATCTGAGAGTTGTGCTTTCGCATCATCAGGATATGAGCTCAAAAGGGATATTAAACCAGGTGAAGCCATTTTTATAACATTTGATGGTGAGCTATATTCTAGAATGTGCTCAGATTCAACTTCTCTTAAACCATGTCTTTTTGAGTATGTATATTTTGCAAGACCAGATTCAATAATTGATGGTGTCAGTGTTTATCAGGCCAGACAATCAATGGGAGAAAAATTAGCGAATAAAATTAAAAAAGAAATTCCTGATGAAGATATAGATGTTGTCATTCCAATTCCAGAAAGCTCAATAACGAGCGGAACAAAAGTCGCTAGAATTTTAAATAAAGACTTAGCTTATGGATTTGTTAAAAACAGATATGTTGGCAGAACGTTTATCATGCCAGAACAAAGGCTCAGAAAAGAGTCTGTAAGAAGAAAACTGAATCCAATTAATGACGAATTTAAAAATAAAAACGTTCTACTTGTAGACGATTCTATTGTTAGGGGTACAACAATGAAAGAGATTGTTGCTATGTGTTTTAAAGCTGGAGCGAAGAAAGTTTCTGTTGCATCTGCTGCATCAGAGGTAAAGCATCCGAATGTGTATGGAATCGATATGGCTGCCCGCAAAGATTTAATAGCAAGTACGAGAACACATGAGGAGATAAAAGATTTCATAGGGTGCGATAATCTTGTATACCAATCATTGGATGATCTTATTGAGTCAGTACTTGAATTAAATCCAGATTTGAAAGGTGTAGAAAAGTCAATCTTTGATGGCAAGTATCCAACAAATATTTCAAAAGAATATTTAGATAATCTTGAGCAGAAAAGAAGTTAGTTAGTTTTTAATTTCTTCAATGTCTAAATGAGATATATCCATATCTCTTACTTTTCTAAGATAGTCTTCAATTTCGTTAAAATTCATATATCTAAAAACCTCCGATGACATGGTATTGAGGTCTTTCATATATTCCTGATATTCTTCTTGGTTTGGAATCTTGCCTAACAGAGATGAAATTGCAGTTACCTCAGATGATGCCAAGTAAACGTTGCAACCATCACCCATTCTATTTGGAAAGTTTCTAGTAGAGGTTGATACCATAGTTGTCCCATCTGCTGCTCTTGCTTGGTTACCCATACACAATGAGCATCCAGGAATTTCAACTCTTGCTTTCGAGTTTTCAAAAATTTTGTAATATCCTTCCTCTCTAAGTTGATGCTCATCCATTCTTGTTGGAGGCACTATCCAGAACCTTGTATTTGCTTCTCCATACTTCTCAAGAAGTTTTCCTGCAGCTCGAAAATGGCCAATATTAGTCATACATGACCCAACAAAAGTTTCATCAACCCTATCCCCAGCGACTTCTGTGAGAGTTTTTACATCATCAGGATCATTTGGACAACAAAGAAGAGGTTCAGTTATTTCACCAAGGGGAATATCAATAATTGCAGCATACTCTGCATCTGAGTCTGCTTCCATCAATTCAGGATTTTTAATCCAGCTCTCCATTTCTTTAGCTCTTCTTTCTAAAGTTTTTGGATCATGGTATCCATCTGAAATCATCCATCTCAATAAAGTGACATTTGATTTTAAGTATTCAATTATTGGTTCTTTACTGAGTTTTACCGTACATCCTGATGCTGATCTCTCTGCCGATGCATCAGACAACTCAAATGCTTGTTCAATTTTTAGATCTGGAAGCCCCTCTATTTCTAGGCATCTTCCAGAAAAAATATTCTTCTTATTTTTTTTATCTAAAGTCAGAAGACCCTCTTTCATTGCATAATATGGTATTGCGTGAACAAGATCTCTTATTGTAATTCCTGGATTCAGCTTTCCTGAAAATTTTACTAACACACTTTCTGGCATTTCAAGTGGCATCACTCCAAGTGTTGCAGCAAACGCAACCATTCCCGAACCTGCTGGGAAACTTATACCTATAGGAAATCTTGTATGGCTATCTCCACCTGTTCCAACTGTATCGGGGAGTAACATTCTGTTGAGCCAAGAATGAATTATGCCGTCTCCGGGCCTCAGAGAAACTCCTCCTCGGTTAATAAAAAAGTCAGGCAGTGTTCTATGTGTAATTTCGTCTACTGGTTTTGGGTATGCAGCAGTATGGCAAAATGATTGCATAACTAAATCTGCTGAAAAACCTAAGCAAGCGAGTTCTTTAAGTTCATCTCTTGTCATAGGTCCGGTTGTGTCTTGTGATCCAACAGTGGTCATACGTGGTTCACAGTATTGCCCAGCCCTTACTCCTGTCATGCCACAAGCTTTACCAACCATTTTTTGAGCTAATGTATACCCTTCTTCTTTAGAACTTGTTTCACCATACCTTTGGAAAACTTCAGAGGGTTTCAATCCCAACTTTTCTCTTGTTTTATCAGTCAGTTGTCTTCCGATAATAAGGTTTATTCTCCCACCTGCCCGAACTTCATCAAAAATTACATCACTTTTCAACTCAAATGAGCAAAGCTCCTCTTTATTCTCAGCATCTAAAATCTTTCTATCATATGGCTTTAAGATAATTTTTTTGCCATGAGTTAACGAATCTACATCCAGCTCTACAGGGAAAGCACCTGAATCTTGCAAGGTATTATAAAAAATAGGCGCTATTTTATTTCCAAAACAAAATCCACCAGTTTTTTTAGCTGGAACAAATGGTATTTCATCTCCCATGTGCCAAAGCATAGAGTTAGCCGCAGATTTCCTTGATGAGCCTGTTCCAACCACATCACCAACAAAAGCTAACTTTTGATTATCACATTTAAGTTCAGAAAGTTTCTCCAAGGGATCATCTATGTTCTCTGACCATTTTAAAAAAGCTTGAGCATGTAATGGAATATCAGGCCTGGACCAAGCTTCTTTAGCAGGAGAAAAATCATCTGTATTAGTCTCTCCGCTTACCTTATAGATAGTTAATGGAATTTCTTTTCCTAACTTAGGTTTATTTGTAAACCATTCTGCATTTGCCCAGCAGTCTAGTATTTCCTGAGCATATTTGTTATTCGAACGTAAATCGAAAATGTCGTTGAAAGAATCATAAACTAATATTGTATTTTTTAGGGCATTCACAACCTGGGGACCAAGTTTATTTGCTTTTAAAATTTCAACCAATGCCTCTACTGAATATCCTCCCATCATGGTGCCTAAAAGTTCAATTGCTTTTTCTGGTGTAATTAGGTCTATTACAATATTTGTAAGTGCAATATCTTTCAAAAATGCTGCTTTAACATATGCTGCCTCATCAACTCCCGGAGGAACCTGATTTATCAAAAGATCAAGACAAAATTTGTCAGCCTTACCTTTTTCAAAGATTGTTACTAACTTTTGTATCTGACTTATGTTCAAAGGGAGTGGCGGAAGTCCTTGCTTCTCTCTTTCTTGTTTATGTTTTTGATAATCTTGTAACATTTGCCCTAAAAGTTGATCATAATTCTACAACTAAGTTATCTTAATAGGAATAATGAGTAATAATTTTCTTACCAAAACACCTTGCATTGGAATTTGCTCCACAACCTATGGAGACGAAATTTGTCGAGGCTGTAAAAGATTTTCTCATGAAGTTACTTCTTGGATTAAATATTCTGATAATGAGAAAGATAACGTTAACAAAAGACTACAAAAGTTTAAAAAGCTCATTCTTACTAATAAATTTTCTATTATTGACGAGCAGCTTCTTAAAAAATCTCTTGATGACGCCAAAATCATGTATAACGATAAACTTGAACCAATATGCTGGCTATTTGACCTTTTTAGAGCGCTATCTCAAGACTCTATTAAATTGTCTTCCTTAGGCGTTGAATTGAAATCCCCTTACTCAAAACACTCAATTTCAGAAATCAAAGAGCTTATTAACAAAGAGTTTTTTGAGCTATCGACGGCGCATTATCAAAGATACATTAAAAATGTAAAAGTTACCTAGTTATAGGGATTTCTTCTATTCTTGTTGTATATCTTTTTGATTTAATCTGTCTTTTCATCTTCCAAGTATTTCTGTAACCTTGATTTCCAAAAAATACATTTGAGATATCTCGAATATTTATATAATCAACTGTTCTCATCAGATCGTCTGCCTTTTTACTATCGAATGATTTATCAAAAAGATTCATTTGGTATCCAAGTTTTTCTGTGAAGTTACTTAAAAGTATTCCTGCTTTTGAATATTCAAAACCTTTTCTGTAAATTTTTTCTAGAATTTTATTAGCAGTTTTTATAATTATTCTTGAATCGCTAGTCGCATGAATAATTTCCACAAAATCTGAGGAGTAGATTTGCCTAATTTTCTTATTAAAAGGATTAGAACGTATGAAGACTGTGATTGTTCTGCATTTCTGCCCTTCAAATCTAAGCTTTTCTGCAGCTCTACCTGCATGGAAGCTAACAGCTTCATGTAATATTTCCTTAGATTCAATAGATCTTCCAAAACTTCTACTAACCATAATTTGTTTCTTAGGCTCTAATAAATTATTGGTTTCAATGCATGCTTGCCCCCTTAGCTCTCTTACTGTTCTTTCAAGGACAACACTAAATTTTAAGCCCATTGTTCTTGGATTTATCTCACTGAGCTGAAGAGCATTTTGTATCCCCAAGTCATTTAATTTGGCTGACATTCTTTTGCCAATCCCCCATATCTTTTCTATTTCTACTGATTTTAAAAAGTGCTGAATGATCTGTTTATCTTTAAGAATAACCGCCCCATCAAATCTACTGTCCTCTTTTGCAACTCGATTGGCTAATTTCGCTAAGGTTCTAGTTGGAGCTATTCCTATGCTAACCGGTATACCTACCCAATCTTTTATTCTATTTTTACAATCAAAAGCAAATTGAACCAGATTAATATTATTTTTATATGAGGATAAGTTGAGAAATGCCTCATCGATGCTATAAATATCAATTTCTGGACATAGCTCTGTTAACACATTCATTACTCTATTGGATATATCTGCATAGAGTTCATAATTGGAAGAGAAAACCACACCCCCATTATCCAAGTAATTTTTTTTAACCTGATACCAAGGTTGCCCCATTATTAATCCCATTTTTTTTGCTTCTGTTGACCTTGCTATCACACAACCATCATTGTTGCTTAACACAACAACTGGGTGATTTTTTAAATCTGGTCTAAATATTCTTTCACAAGAAGCATAGAAGCTATTACAGTCAATTAGTGCATACATTAGTAAATATTGATTGAAGAGGTTACGGTTCCCAATATTTCAAAATCTATTATCTTTTCTATGTCTAAGCATTTGTTCTTATGGCAGTCTGTATTTAGTATTGTCTTTTTGCCTATGAGAATCCTTCTACATATAAATTGACCCTCAACCGAAGCAACAATAATGCTGTTATTCTTTGGTTTTATGCTTCTATCTATAACCAATATAGCATTATTCTTTATTCCTGAATGAATCATCTCATGACCTTTAAAACGCATTAAAAAGGTGGAGCTAGATCTTTTAATCAATAGATCATTTATGTTTATAGGGTTTTCAATGTAGTCATTTGCAGGACTAGGAAAGCCTGAATGCTTTTGGTTTTTATGGAGAAAACTATCCTCAATCTCACTTTTAAGATCCATAATAAAATACTGTATATATATACAGTATTTTATATCAAATATTTAGATAACAAAAGACCTGAGTTCAAAATGGTCAGAGCTATACTCAAAGACCCAGCCCTTATCTTCCCAACTGCCTAGAACAACTTTGATTGAACCATCTTCAAAGGTTTTAACCTCTGGACGATGGGTGTGCCCATGAATAAGAATATCGATTTTATTACTTTTAATACAATCTAAAATTTCTTTGGAGTTAGTGTCCGTAATATTTTCAGGTTTATTGCTACTAGCAGATTTGCTTCTTGAACGCATATCGTTCGCAATAGAAAGTCTTTCATCTAAAGGCTTTTTTAAAAAAGAATTTATCCAAGAACTATCCCTAGTTTCAAGTTTAAATTTTTGGTATTCAATATCATCAGTGCAAAAAGAATCACCATGTGAGAGCATGATTTTCTTGCCATGAAAGCTAATTATATTCATATCATCAAGAATTTTTATATTTGATTCAGAAGCGAATTTCTCGCCTATCAAAAAATCTCTATTACCATGAATAAAAAAGAGATTAACACCTTTTTGTGAGAGCTTATAAAGATTTTGTTTTATCTGTAGGATAGTTGAGCTATCGTCATCATCACCAATCCAGTATTCAAAAAGGTCTCCAAGAATATAAAGTGATTCGTATTTATGTGAAGCTTCTTCCAAAAAACTATAAAAAGCTCGCGTCCTGTCGCTATCAAATGGTTCAAGATGAATATCTGAAATAAAACCAAGCATAATAAGTGATAATAACTGTTTTTGCTGGTTATGGAAGGACCAAAAAAAGAATAAAATAACGCTATGAATAGAAAATGTTTATTTTTTTTAATTACGTTAGCATTGATAGGCTGTGGAACAAGCAAGAATGGAGAAGTTAAAGTGGAAGATCCTTATTTATGGTTAGAAGAAGTTGAGGGCAAAAAAGCTCTGGAGTGGGTTGAGTCTCAAAATAAAGTAACCCAAGAAAGATATGGCAATAACCCTAGATTTAATGACACATATAATTATCTTTTAGCAGATTTTAATTCAGTAGATAGAATTCCTTATCCGAGCATTAGGGGGGAGTATATTTATAACTTTTGGAGAGATAAAAATAACATTAGAGGCTTATGGAGAAGAGCAAGTTTCGATTCCTATAAGTCCGAGAATCCAATTTGGGAAACAGTACTAGATATAGATTTATTAGCAGAATCAGAAAACAAAAACTGGGTATGGAAAGGCTCAGAATGCTTGGCACCTGATTTTACAAAATGCTTAATTAGCCTTTCTGATGGCGGTAAGGATGCATTAGTAGTTAGAGAATTTGACGTTACTACAAAGAGCTTTGTTGAAGATGGCTTCATTTCACCTGAGGCAAAACAAAATTTTTCTTGGCTTAACCAAGATCAATTATTAATAGCTACTGACTTTGGACAAGGCACAATGAATGAATCAGGCTATGCTCGACAGGTTAGAGTGTGGACACGTGGGGAAGATTTACTAAAATCAAAAATTCTTTTTGAGGGAAATTATAAAGATATATTTAGCTTTCCTTTTTCAGAAATAAGACCCGATGGCAATTACTATGGTGTTTTAGAGGGCCCAACATTTTTTACAAAAGTTTTACATATTTATCACAATGATGAGCTTGTTAAATTAGATCTTCCACTAAAGATGGATATATACGGAACATATAAAAACCTTTTAATTATCTCTATAGCTCAAGAGTGGCTGGGGTTTCCTGTCGGAGCACTTTTAGCTGTGAAGATTGAAGATGCTCTCAATGGAAACATTGTCAATAATTCAATAAAAATGCTTTTTCAGCCCACTGAAACAAGCTTTCTAAGGAACGTCTCAATTGGGAAAGATCAAATTTTAGTCAATGTGCTTGAAAATATTAAAGGTAAAATAATTCATTTTGAAAAAATTGGCAAAACTTGGTTCGAAGGCAATGTTAAGGGGTTTGATGAAGACATGCTTTCATTAGCAAGCTCTGATAATTGGTCAAATAGGTCTTTCTTAGAATCTGAAAGCTTTACAAATCCTACAAGCCTATATTTTTCAGAAAACAGCAAAGAATATATGAGGATTAAATCTTTGCCGCAAAAATTTGATCCATCAAAATACGAAGTAGACCAGTTTTTTTCAGAATCCAGAGATGGAACAAAAATTCCTTATTTTCAAATCTCTAGGAGAGATATGATTAAAAATTCAAAAAATCCGACTCTGTTGTATGGTTACGGAGGATTTGAAATTTCATTAACACCGTCATATTTGAGCGCTTTTTCAAGAAAATGGATTGATGAAGGAGGTGTCTATGTAATTGCAAACATTAGGGGTGGAGGAGAGTATGGGCCCGAGTGGCATCAATCTGCTCTTAAATCAAATAGGCAAAGGGCTTATGACGATTTTATTTCTGTAGCAGAAGAGCTAATTAAAAAAGAGGTAACCTCACCCAGAAACCTTGGTATAAGGGGTGGATCGAATGGCGGTCTACTTGTTGGAGCAGTATTCACTCAGAGGCCTGATTTGTTTAACGCAGTTGTTTGTGCTGTTCCCTTGCTAGATATGTATAGATACGACAAGCTTTTGGCTGGAGCATCATGGGTCGATGAATTCGGTGATCCAGACAAGGAAGATGAATGGGAATATATCAAGAGATATTCACCTTATCAGAACGTATTCTCAAATAAGAGCTACCCCGAAGTTTATTTTTATACATCTACAAAGGATGATAGAGTTCATCCAGGTCATGCACGCAAAATGGCAAAAAAAATGATTGATCAAGGTCACCAAGTAATTTATTACGAAAATATTGAAGGAGGGCACTCTGCTGCATCAAATTATGAGCAATCTGCCTATATGTCTACGTTGCAGCTTGAGTACTTAATTGACAAGTTAAAAAATTAGTTTTGTACGACATCACTCTAGTAACTTGTAAAAAGTACTTTCAGCCAAGGAAAGTAAATGATTACATACTCAACATTCAAAAAGAAGAAAATTTAATAAGAGATGCTCTACAAAATAATGGCCTTAGAGTAGATGTTGCTTATTGGGATGATGTGAATTATGACTGGTCAAAAACAAAAATTGCACTGATTAGAACAACTTGGGATTACTACCAGCATATCTCAAAATTTATTAGTTGGATTGATAAGGTATCAGAACAAACAACACTGGTGAATTCAAAAAAACTTTTGAAATGGAATTTAGACAAAAGTTATTTATTTGATTTAGAAAAAAATGGGGTTCGGATTGTACCTACGGTAATTGTCAAAAAAAATAATTTTAAAACTCTAATAGAAATTACCAATGAAAAACAGTGGAATGAAATAATAACCAAACCAGCAATATCAGCAGCTGCTTATCATACATATAGATTGAAAAAAGAAGAATTTAAAAACTTCGAGAACAAATTCTCTGACCTGGTAAAAAATCATGACATGCTTATTCAGCCATTTTTCGCCTCAATTCTAAATCAAGGGGAAGCATCTTTAATGTTGGTGAATGGACATTTTACTCACTCTATCTTAAAAAAGGCTAAGGCCGGAGATTTTAGAGTACAAGACGATTTTGGTGGCATGGTCTATGAGTATGAAGCATCCAAAAATGAAATAAATCTTGCTGAAAAGGTTTTTTCTAGTTGTGATGAGATACCACTTTATGGGCGAGTAGATATTATGTGGGATGATGTAGGCTTACCAACCGTTTCCGAGCTAGAGATCATAGAGCCAGAAATATGGATGAGAAATTATCCAAAATATGCGGAATATTTAGCTGATGCTATAAATAAAACTTTATAATCTTAAAAGGAGATCTTATGAGTTTAGAAAAAATACAAAGCGTAGTTGAGGTTTATATCGATTCAATGAAAGAAGCGAGCGCAGAAAAAGTAAAAGAAGCTTTTCACCCGAACGGTTCAGTTGTTGGTCATTTGCATGGAGATTTTTTAGAAATGAGTACGGATGATTTTGCTGGTTTTGTTTCATCACAAGAGCCGTCTGATGTTGAATTTGAAATTTTATCAACTGAAATTCACGGAACAACAGCTTCTGTGAAAGTAAGAGATAAATATTTAGGCATAACATTCCTTGATACTTTATCTCTAATAGAAATTGACAATGAATGGAGTATATATAGCAAACTCTTCCATGTTGAAGAATAGCTTTCTCTTCATAGATACATAACTATAAAGTGGCTCCCCGAACTGGGCTCGAACCAGTGACCCACTGATTAACAGTCAGTTGCTCTACCAACTGAGCTATCGGGGAACGAATAGGAATTATAAACAACTATTACTAAATAAAAAACAATGTCAGGTTTTAAAGTTATAGCAGATTTTAGTCCAACCGGCGACCAGCCGAATGCGATCAAAAAAATTACCAAAAATTTAAATGATGGTTTATTAAACCAAACACTGCTTGGAGTAACAGGTTCTGGTAAAACATACACCATTGCAAAAGTTATCGAAAAAACTCAGCGCCCAGCAATTATCATGGCCCCAAATAAAACATTAGCAGCACAGCTATATGGAGAGTTTAAAGACTTTTTCCCTGATAACAGGGTTGAGTATTTTATTTCATATTATGATTATTATCAGCCTGAGGCCTACGTGCCATCTTCAGATACATACATAGCTAAAGATGCCAATATTAATGAACACATTGAACAAATGCGTTTATCTGCAACAAAAGCTTTGATTGAGTCTTCAGATACAATTGTAGTGGCGTCTGTATCTTCGATCTATGGACTTGGTGATCCAAGATCGTATCTAAAGATGATTTTAAACCTTAGTCGAGGAGAAATTGTAAATCAGAGAGAAATATTAAGACAGCTATCAACAATGCAGTACACAAGAAATGACCTTGATTTTCAAAGATCGAACTTTCGTGTTAGAGGTAACGTAATTGATATCTTTCCAGCTGAAGCTGAAAAGGAAGCTGTAAGAATTGAATTGGAAATCGACAAAGTTCAGACAATCTCTTTCTTTGACCCATTAACTGGTGCAATCATCAATGAAGTTCCAAGGGTTACTATATATCCTAAAACTCACTATGTAACTCCAAAAGAAACTATCCAAAATGCAATTGGAGACATTAAAGAGGAGCTTAAGATTAGGTTAGCTGAACTAAAGGAAAACAATAAGCTTCTGGAGGCACAAAGACTCGAGGAAAGAACCAACTATGATCTTGAGATGTTGGGTGAATTAGGATTTTGTAACGGAGTTGAAAATTATTCAAGATACCTTTCGGGCAGAAAGCCAGGAGAGGCTCCACCCTGTTTATTTGATTACATTCCAAAAAATGCCATCGTTTTTGTTGATGAATCACATGTTTCAGTTCCACAGATTGGAGGAATGTTCAAAGGTGACCGCTCTAGAAAAGAAACTCTAGTTGAATATGGTTTTCGTTTACCTAGTGCATTAGATAATAGGCCTCTAAGGTTTGAAGAATGGGATAGCATTGCACCACAGAGAGTTTATGTTTCTGCAACTCCTGGCAAATGGGAAAACGAAAACTCGGATGCAAAAGTAGAATTACTTGTGAGGCCTACTGGTTTGGTAGATCCATTTGTAGATGTGAGGCCAGCAAAGTTTCAAGTTGAGGATGTTTTAGAGGAAGTATTTAAAACAACAGATAAGGGATTTAGAACATTAATTACTACTCTGACTAAGAAAATGTCAGAGGATCTAACTGATTTTATGCACGAAAAAGGCATAAGAGTTAGGTATATGCACTCTGATATTGATTCTGTTGAAAGGGTAGAAATTCTTCGAGATCTTAGACTTGGTGCATTTGATGTTCTTATTGGCATAAACCTTCTCAGAGAGGGTCTTGATCTTCCTGAAGTTGGCTTAGTTGCAATATTAGACGCGGATAAAGAGGGTTTTTTAAGATCCGAGGGTTCATTAATCCAAACAATTGGAAGAGCTGCAAGAAATATTCAAGGAAAAGCAATTCTCTATGCAGATAAAGTTACAGGTTCGATAGAAAGAGCAATTAAAGAAACAGACAGAAGAAGAAAAATACAAGAAAAATACAATCAAAAAAATAATATTTCTCCAAAAACAGTTACATCCCGTATCAAGGATGTGATGGAGGGAGCAAGATCAGTTAAAAAAGAGAAGAAAAGTTCAAAAACAATAAGTGATGAGTATGATATCTCGGAGGTGAATTACCACAATATAGGAAATGAAATTAAAAAAATTGATAAACTCATGAGACAATCTGCAAAAGAATTAGATTTTGAAAAGGCTGCTTACTACAGGGATTTAATTAAGGAGCTGAAAGAGAAGATTTTAATTAAAAAAGCATAATGCCAAAAAAAATTATTTTCCTGGAAGGGATTAAAGAATTAAACCAAAGAGATCTAAGAAAAGCCTTCAGCGCAAAAAATAATTTTTCATCTAAATACATTTTCTGTTTAGAGTTCGATAAATCACCAACAGATGATGAAATTAAAAAAATATGTCAGGCACTATCAGGCAAACAAAATACATTTAAACCAAATCTGGTAATTACTCCAAGGTGGGGAACGCAAAGCGCCTGGTCCTCGAAAGCACATGATATCTTTAGAAATATAGGAATTAATTCTGTAGTTGGAGTTGAAAGATTCAAAGCTTTCAACGTACAAAGCGCTAATAATGCGAGTTTGGTTGAAAAATTATTAGATAGAATGACAGAATCTCATTTCCAGAGTCTTGAGGAGGCAAAGGAAATTTTTTCCCCAAAGAAGAGAAAACAATCAAATAATTTTCCTATTCATAAGAATAATGAATTGCTTTCAGATTTAAATGAATCTTTAGGTTTAGCACTGAATGATTCTGAAATGAAGTACCTAAATTCTGTTTATCAAAAACTTGGTAGAGCAATCACAGATGCAGAGTTGATGATGTTCTCACAAATAAATTCTGAACACTGTAGACACAAAATTTTTAGATCAAGGTGGAAAACTGATATTCCCTTTTCACATGACACTTTATTTGATGCAATTAAATCAACCACTAAAGAAACCTCCACCCATGTTCTCTCAGCATATAAAGATAATTCTGCAGTAATTAAATCACATGGTTCAAGGCAGTTAGAGCCTTCAGGAGAAAATATTTATAAAAATTTTGAAGACAAGGTGCACACCACTATAAAAGTTGAAACACATAACCATCCAACAGGCATTTCTCCATTTGAGGGTGCTGCAACAGGAAGCGGAGGTGAAATTCGAGATTGCTCTGCGACGGGTAGAGGCGCTAGGCCAAAAGCTGGCTTTGTTGGGCTTAGCCTCTCCCATCTAAGATTATCTGATAATTTAGAATCTTGGGAAACTCCTCTGAATAAACCAAAACATATGGCCTCACCTAAAGACATAATTTTGGAGGCACCCATCGGCTCTGCCACATACAATAATGAGTTTGGAAGGCCTTCAATATTTGGCTACTTCAGAACACTGGAGTATAAAGATTATGGTTTTCATAAACCAATTATGCTTGCAGGGGGAATTGGGTCTATAAAAGAGAGCCTTATTAAAAAATCAAACCCGAAACCTGGAGATTTAGTGATTGTTTTAGGTGGCCCCTCTATGTTAATTGGATTGGGTGGTGGGACTGCTAGCTCTATAAAGGGACAATCAAATTCGGACTTGGACTTTAGTTCAGTTCAAAGATCAAATCCAGAAATGCAAAGAAGGGCACAGCAAGTTTTAGATAAATTTAATTCAAGAAATTCAAAAAATCCAATTTCTTTTATTCATGACGTTGGAGCGGGAGGCATCTGCAATGCGATCCCAGAACTTGCAAAAGATTGCAACCTTGGAGTAAAGATTAGTTTAGCGAATATTGATTGCCATGACGCCACAATGTCGCCAATGGAAATGTGGTGCAATGAATCACAAGAGCGTTATGTTTTTACAATTTCAAAGAAAAAACTACCAGCATTGAAACATATTAGTGATTTGGAAAGATGTCCATTTTCTGTTGCTGGACACATGACTGAAGAAAGAATAATTCATGTTGATTTTGAGGGAGAGGAAATAGTAAATCTTGCTTTAGATGATTTATTTGGAGATATTCCACTTCCTGAACTGATAGCAAGCAACTCTGACAGATCTCTACCTAAGGAAGAGCTTCCTCACGATAATGTTTTAAAGCATCTACATAATGTGCTTCAATTTCCAGCAGTCGCATCCAAAAAATTTCTTATTACCATTGGAGACAGAACGGTGAATGGGCTTGTGTATCGTGATCAATTAATAGGCAACAAGCAGGTTCCTGTAAGTGACTATGCGGCTACTCTTGATCAGCTAAATGCATACAGTGGTCAAGTATTTTCAATTGGTGAAAAGCCGAGTATTGCAATTTCAAATCCAGAAGCATCAACTAGGATGGCAATGGCAGAGGCAATTACCAATGTATGTGGAGTAGTTCATGATTCCATTGACCACTTAACTTTTTCAGCAAACTGGATGAGTTCAACAAAATTGCCTGATGAAAGAGGAGATTTAATGAGAGGTGTTGAATCAGTTGTAAATCTTGCAGATGAGTTGGGAATATCTATACCAGTAGGAAAAGATTCTTTATCGATGAAAGTGAGCTGGAAAGATGATTCTGATAAAGAGATAACTTCACCTATGACTTTAAATATGTCAGTTTTCTCAAATGTAAAAGATTTGCGCCAGAGTGTAACTCCTGAGCTTTCAAATAAAGATTCGACTCTTCTGCACATTTGGATGAATGATAGTGATTTTAGAATGGGGGGGAGTTGCTTATACCAGACTTATGGTCTTTATGGAGGAGAATCGCCAGATATTGAGAAACCTGGACAACTTAAAAGATTATTTAACTCCACACAAAAGTTGCTAAAAAAGAACAAAATTCTTGCCTTACATGACATTTCAGATGGAGGGCTTATAACAACACTTATAGAAATGGCTTTTTGTAGTAATTATGGCCTAGATATAAATTTAAATTTATCTGATAGAAGTAAAATCATTCCAAAGTTGTTTTCTGAGGAGATAGGATTAGTGGTAGAAGTTCCTAACGATTCATTAAAAGAAGTTAAAGATTATTACAAAGAAAAAGAGCTTTTCTGCGAGGAAGTTGCCAAAAAAAATAGTGGTACAAAGATAAAATTAACCAACTTTAGTGAAGATCTATTTGAAATTGAAGTAAATCGATTATTTAAATCCTGGGATAGTGTGTCTCATAAGGTTCAATGTGAAAGAGACAATAAATCCTGTGCTGATGAGGAGCAAAGTAACTTCATGAAGTTTGCAGAATACATCACACCCAAATTTGAATTTGAAACTCCAAAAATTTCCAATTCATTTTTTGGAAAGAAACCAAAAGTAGCTTTATTGCGAGAGCAAGGAATTAATGGCCATTACGACATGGCTGAGGCCTTGATGTTTACAGGCTTTGAGGTAGAGGATTTACATATGAGTGAGCTTGGAGGGAGAGTAAAAGATCTTGACAGCTTTAGTGGCTTAATTATACCTGGAGGCTTTTCTTATGGAGATGTGATGGGAGCAGGACATGGAATGGCAAATTCAATTTTATTTCGCCCAAAAATTAGAAAAATATTTAAAAAATTTTTTGAAGACGAAAAAAAGTTTGCTTTTGGTATTTGCAATGGATGCCAATTCTTATCGAACTTAGTTGAGATAATTCCTGGAGCAGAAAATTGGCCAAGTTTTGAAAAGAATCTTTCCAACCAGTATGAATGTCGTCTTGTTCAGCTAAAAATTGAAGAATCCAAATCAATTCTTTTTCAAGGAATGGAGAATAGTGTTCTGCCAGTAATGGTTTCACATGGAGAAGGAAGAGCAGCCTTTATTGATGAAATTGCAAACTCTGTGATAGCAAAATATGTTGACCCAAAACATCAAACAGCAAAAAGTTATCCATTCAACCCAAATGGCTCAAAAGATGGAATAGCTGGAGTCTGTAATAATGATGGGCGCATTTCGGTGATGATGCCTCATCCAGAGAGGACATTTTTAACCAAACAATATTCTTGGGCACCAAAGGAATGGGGGGAAGAGTCACCTTGGTTTAAAATGTTTGATAATGCTTATCAATTTGCGAAAAAAAGCTAGTGATCAAGAACTCTATTAAAAAATGAATCTCTGCCATGCACAATATATTGTTCTATAGTTAGTTTTACTGTTCTAAAAGCGAGTTCATCCCAAGGTATATTATCGACATGAAAAAGTTTAACTTCACTGCTTTCAGGGGTTGGGCCAAAATCTGTATTTGCAATTTCTCCAATGAAAAAAGAATACACTTGATTTATCTTGGGCACACTAATTACTGTGAATAGTTTAACGTCATTTATTTCGAGTTTTGCTTCTTCTCTAGTTTCTCTTAATG
>MDTD01125155.1_pt1 | contig 69728 bp, 71 predicted proteins | sample 811221 | NCBI WGS metagenome assembly MDTD01 (sample SAMN05326646, study PRJNA326480) | marine metagenome | isolation source: seawater | place: Pacific Ocean: South West | collected 2011 | reverse complement strand
GAACTCTTCCGACCAGACGGCCAGCATTCTCAAGACGATTGATGAGATCGCTTTCCAAACCAACTTGTTGGCTCTGAATGCCGCTGTCGAAGCTGCTCGTGCCGGTGAAGCGGGTAAGGGTTTTGCGGTTGTCGCTGAAGAGGTTCGCAGTCTTGCTCAGCGTAGTGCCGAGGCCTCCAAATCGACTGCACAGTTGATTGAAGACGCCTGCCGCAATGCGGAACAAGGTGTGGATGTCGCCGGTGAAGCCGAGTCGTCGTTGACTCAGATTGATGCAGCAGTGACGAAGGTCACTGAATTGATCAATGAAGTTTCGTCCGCCAGTAATGAACAAGCTGATGGTATCGATCAGGTTACTAAGGCCGTGGGGCAGATGGATCAGGTCACTCAAGCCAACGCAGCCAATTCCGAAGAGTCCGCCGCAGCCAGTGAAGAGCTCAGCGCCCAAGCCGTTGAACTTAACAGCATGGTGGATGAATTGGTGGGCATGGTGATGGGGCAACGAAAGATGCGAGCTGCCATTGGTGCCTCGGCCAAGCCCTCAAAGGGAAAGTCTGTAGCCCGTAAGCAGGCTAAGCCACAATTTGCCATGCAGAGTGCATCTGCAAAATCCGCTCAGCAAATTATCCCTTTGGATGATGATGACGATATCAATGACTTTTAAATGGTGAATACGGCCCATGACATCGAAAGGTGTTATGGGCTTTTTGATTTTGAACTGAAGAAGACGATTTGAAAGCTTTTTGAGAAATTTCAAATACAGAGGAAACTGAAATGTTTTCACAACTTACGATTGGTAAAAAAATAGCTTTCGGGTTCGGTTCAATTATTCTGACACTGTTGGTGTTAGTGGTACTTTGCTTTACCGGTGTTGGGCAAATTGTCGATAACGCAGGTGAAGTGATTTATGGCAATGCTCTGGATGCGGAGATGGGCCAGCGTGAAATTGATCACCTTAACTGGGTCAACAAAGTCAACAAATTATTGACTGATGACTGTGTAACGGAATTAAATGCCGAGCTTGATCATACCCAATGTGCATTTGGCAAATGGCTCCATGGCCAAGACCGTAAGCAGGCGCAACAACGCGTCAAGGGGCTTGGTGATATTCTTGATGAATTAGAAACTCCTCATCAGCATCTGCATGAATCTGCGGTTTTAATCAAAGCATCCTTTTACCAGGCAAATGTCCAACTGCCCCAAATTTTGTCCGAACGAATCAACGATCATCTCAAGTGGTCCAATGTGATTCGTGATTGCATGTTAACCAACTGTGATTCAATCAAGGTGCAGGTTGATTCCAATCAATGTGCATTAGGTGGTTGGCTTAGTTCTTCGGAAGCTCAAGCGATCTATGCAAAGGCGAGTCCTCAGATGCGTAAGGCATGGGGATTGATGACAGAGCATCACAAAGCCTTGCACCAAAGTGCCCAAGTGATTAATCAAAGCTATCAGCAAAAACATCCAGGTTTACAGGAACTACTACTCGCCAGATTGGTGGATCACAAAAACTGGGTACAGTCGGTAAGTAATGCCTTGTTGACTGGAAAATCACAGTGCGATGTGCAGACGAATCCGCTTCTATGTCAATATGGACGCTTTATCCAATCACAGCAATGCAAGGATTGGATGGCTGGTTTCCCTGCATTTAATCAGGCTATCGAGCAGAGCATCAAACCGCATGAAAAACTCCATGAGTCAGCTGTGGCAATCAACACTGCTTTGGCAAAAGGACCTGAAGGTCATAGCCAGGCTTTGGAAATTTACCGCACTCAAACGATTGCTTCGTTGGATCAAATCAGTCATTGCTTTCACCAAGCCATTGAAGCAGAAACACAGTTGGTTGAGAGCCAGAATAAATGTCTCGAACAATTTAATAATGTTTCGCTGCCTTTACTCAATCACACGATCAAGCAATTGGATGCGATGAAAGCCATTGCGTCCAAAGAACTCGCTGGCATGAAACAGGCGAATCTGGTGTATGCACAACAGACGGTCCCCAATCTTCAGAAAGTTCAAGAACTCTTGGCCAGTGCGCGTTCCAAAGTCTCTGAAAATATTATGACTGAGCAAGCGATGTTGGCAGCAGCAAAGAACACCGAACGGAGTGTCGGTTGGTTGGGGCTGTTTGGCATGATTGTCGGTATTGTCCTGGCCTATTTGATTTCGCGTAGCATCATCAAACCTTTACGCCGGATCATTGATGGTATGTCATCCGGTGCCAATCAGGTTTCCCAATCCTCAGATCAGGTCTCCAGTTCCAGTCAGTCGATGGCTGAAGGTGCCAGCGAACAGGCATCAAGCCTTGAGCAATCCAGTGCGTCACTTGAACAGATGAATGCCATGGTCTGTCAAAATGCCGAAAGTGCACGCCAGGCCAACAAAATGGCTGAAGAAGCCCGTCAGATGTCGGTCAAGGGTAACGAAGCAATGACGCGACTCACCGAGACAATCAACAAAATTAAAAAATCATCGGATCAGACATCTGGCATTCTCAAGACGATTGATGAGATCGCTTTCCAGACGAATTTGTTGGCTCTGAATGCTGCTGTTGAAGCTGCTCGTGCCGGTGAAGCGGGTAAGGGTTTTGCGGTTGTTGCTGAAGAGGTTCGCAGTCTTGCTCAGCGTAGTGCCGAGGCCTCCAAGTCGACTGCACAGTTGATTGAAGACGCCTGCCGCAATGCGGATCAAGGTGTGGACGTGGCCAGTGAAGCCGAAGCATCGTTGTCACAGATCGATGATGCAGTCACGCGTGTCACGCAATTGATTAATCAGGTTTCGTCAGCCAGTAATGAGCAGGCCGATGGCATAGATCAGATATCCAAGGCCGTGGGGCAGATGGATCAGGTCACACAAGCCAACGCAGCCAATTCCGAAGAGTCTGCCGCAGCCAGTGAAGAACTCAGCGCTCAGGCGGATGATCTGAATAACATGGTTGACGAATTGGTGGGCACCGTGTTTGGTGCAGTCGAAAAGAAACGCCGTATGCGAAACAATGCTAATCAGTCATTTAGCAAACCAGTTAAACGTAAAGCATCATCTTCGCCAACCCGTGCTTCAACTGCTGTAGCCAGTAAGACCCCACAGCAAATTATCCCCTTGGATGATGATGACGATTTATCTGATTTTTAAGTAAACAGACATGACACAATGAGTCATGATTAAAACCTATGGCTGTGGCACCACCGCGTGTCACAGCCAGATACCATGCCCTGGAGTTTATACGATGGCATTTGCGAAAATCGAGCAGGAAGACGCCCAGGCCATGGACGGTGCAACTTTCAACAAATTGCGCAGCATGATCTATGATCGCTGTGGTATTACGTTACGTGATACCAAACGAACGATGCTCAGTGCTCGTATTCGCAAACGCCTGCGTTCATTGCAACTCGACGGCTTCCCGAGGTACCTTGAATATCTCGTCAACGAAGCAGACGAAGAGGAATGGGTTCAGCTTATCAATGTGGTTTCCACAAATGTGACCGCTTTTTTCCGTGAGCCGCATCACTTTGATGAACTCTTTAAAGCTGTCAAGCAATGGGCGTCAGGTGGGCAGCGTCGCATGCGATTCTGGTCTGCTGCAAGTTCCTCTGGACAGGAACCCTATACCATGTCCATCGTCATTCGTCGCGCGCTTCAAGCAGCAGGGCGACAGGATACGGATGCCAAGATTCTGGCAACTGATATTTCAACGAAAATGTTATCAATGTGTAAAGCCGGTCAGTATCCTGCTGAAGCACTTAAGCCGATCCCCAATGATGAACGTAATCGCTATTTTCAATTGGACCGGTCTACTGGCAACTACCAGGTCAGCCCGACACTTCGGCAGATGATCACGTTTGCGAGGCTTAATCTTGCTGAACCCCCTTACATCATGAAGGGGCCATTGGATGCTGTATTCTGTCGCAACGTGATGATCTATTTTGACAATCATGTGCGCAGTAATATCTGTGATCAGGTTCTGCGACTTCTCAAGCCCGGTGGCTTATTCATGATCGGTCATGCTGAAAGTCTTCAGGGCCCGCAACTCAAAGAGTTTGTCCGCATCGGTGCATCAATGTATCGCAAGAAATAATTGATAAGCACTTAAACATGTGAATCAAATGCCCCGGGAATGTGTCGGACAATCGGCTCAATTTCTGGGGGCAGGTTCACGCCTATTACATCAAAGCGAATTGTCAGATCATCGAGTTTGGCTCGGCGACACCAATGCGCTGCAAGATTCACGATCTGTCGTTGCTTGCGATGATCGACCCTGAATTCCGGCAGGTGATAGTGATGAATCTCCACGGAGGTTTTGACTTCCACGAATACCACTGTTTTCTGATCCGCAGTGAGCGCAACAATATCCAATTCGCCTTGGGGCGTTTTAAGATTGCGTTCGAGGATGCGATAGCCTTGTGCCTTTAGAAAGTCTGCTGCGATTTTCTCGCCGCGTTGACCGGGTGGGGCTTTGCGATTGCCAAAGAGTCGATGCCAAAGTTTGCGAATCATGACTTGGCTGCGTACACACTCATGCAGATGTTCAGCAGACGTGTGTGCATTTCTGACATATCGTTGTAGCTGCCTTCATTAAGCAGACGCATTTGATAGTCTTCGGTGTAGCGGTTGTATTGCTGCTGCTTGAGCGTCCGTTCAATCTCAAGTTGCACTTCACGAAGGCTTCGGGTTTCGCCTTGACTGACCTGTGCGACGTAGACCCATGTGTGCATGGAGCCGACTTTCATTCGGTCAGAATGTTCACCGCTATTGAGCTTGAGAGTCACATCGTTGAGCGCATCATTCCCAAAGGGCTTGCCTTTGATACCTGATCCGAAAAGACCTTTCTTTTCCCAGTCACGCGGGTTAAGAACGTTGTCCCCAGCAATGTCCAGGAAGCTGCGACCTTTTTCCAATTCCTTATCAATTTGATTGGCAACATTGTCATCGTTGGTACGCAACAAGTGAATGGTGCGACCTTCAGGTGGATTGAATTCTTCAAAGTGATCGTGGTAGTAGCGTTCAATGTCCTTGCGGCTGACATTGATCTTCGGCCAGAGCTTGGCTTTGAGATAGTTCTGGACAACCATCTGGTTACGACGCTCATTGATTCGTTGATCCAACGTCAGGCCGGATGTCGTGCGGCTGCGTTCGTTGGCCAGTTCTTCAGAGCCACGCCCAAGCTCACGGATGAGTTTCTTTCGCTCTTCCTTGAGGAACGCGAGTAAGCCCTGTTGGTTCTGTTCGGTGAGTTGGTTTTCAGCTTCACCAAGAATCAGTGCATCCATGACGATTTGCTTAAGACGTCCTTGAAGCATGGCACTGGCTTGCTGGCGGAACTGAGAAGCGGGCAGGCGTTGACCAAGGTCAGTTAGTCGTTCATGGACATCTTTGAAAATACTTCGGGCATAGATGGCACGCCCGTTGACTTGGCCGACCATGCCAGCGACGTGATAAGTTGCTACCTCAGCAGGCGAGTTGTTCAGCGCAGTGGAGGCAGGGGTGTCTGGTTCGGTGGTGACCGACTGGGATATGCGCGATGGAGTCGTTGTTGTTTCACCTTCCCCAAGCACAAAGTCCGAAGTGGAAAGCTTAACCGGCTGGGACTGGGTTTTGACCGCAGTCGAACCGTCATCCATTTGGGCGGACTTCTGTTTGGACTGGCAACCGGTGGCAAACATCAAGCCACTGACGATCAGGCATAATGAGGTGTTCTTCATAGTCGCCAATTTTAAGCCCCTTTAAAGACCGCAGCAATTCGCGATCTTGTTTAAATGCAGTGATTAACTCAATAGACGTTCAAGATCATCACGTGAGAGGTTACGCAGCGGAGACTGATCGCCACCCACAATGGCGTCGGCCAATTGTCGTTTGCGATCCTGGAGTTCAGCGATGCGTTGTTCGACGGTGTCCTGACAGATCATCCGATAAGCAAACACGTGCCGCGTCTGACCGATACGGTGGGTTCGGTCAATCGCCTGTTGTTCGACTGCAGGATTCCACCAGGGGTCAAGGATGAACACATACTCAGCAGCGGTGAGGTTCAGACCCAGGCCACCGGCCTTGAGACTGATCAGGAAGACGGGACAATCCGGATCATCCTGGAACCGCTGGACGCGACGTTTGCGATCTCGCGTCTGGCCGTCAAGGTATTCATAGACAATGCCATGTTCTTCAAGACGGCTGCGGACGATGGAAAGCATCTCGACAAACTGGCTGAAAATCAGGGCCTTGTGTCCTTCTTCAGCCAACTCAAGGACCATCTCGATGAGTGCTTCAAGCTTGGCTGAAGGTTCACCACGACGGTTCGAATCAATCAAGCCGGGGTGACAGGATGCTTGACGCAATCGCAAGAGTGCTTCAAGTACCATCATCGCAGAACCACCACCAGCGGGTGCGACTGTACCTTCACTACCATCACTCGGCAGCGAAGCACCCTTGGATCCCAGAAGCGAGTTGCGATAGTGCAGACGCAGTTCGTCGTAGAGCTTGCGCTGTGCGGGTTCCATTTCGCAGACGATGGTCTGCTCGGTCTTGTCCGGCAGATCCTTGAGCACTTCCTTCTTGGTTCGCCGGAGAATAAACGGCTTAAGGGCGTCGGCAATCTGCGTGGCGACATTGACCTTGGGTTGCTCGGCACCGCGACTGTTCATTGTGGGCTTGGGAGCAGCTTTACCACCCACATCACCACGAACGAGTTGGCCAAATCGCATGGATGAACCGAGGAATCCGGGATTGAGGAATTCGAAAATCGACCACAGATCACCCAGATGGTTTTCAACAGGTGTACCCGTTAATGCAAGTCGGTGATGTGTGTTAAGCAGACGCGCTGCCTTGGCGGATTGACTTGAGGGATTCTTGATCGCCTGCGCTTCGTCGAGCACCACATAGTCAAACGGATTGTTCCGCAGGTCCGTGACATCCCGACGCATCAACCCAAAGCTGGTGACGATCAGGTCGTAGTCCTTAAATGACTCGCGGAGTTTTTCACGTTCATTACCTGCATAAGCAAGCACACGTAATTCAGGGGTAAAGCGTTCAGCTTCATCAATCCAGTTAAAGACCACCGACCGAGGGGCGACGATCAGAACCGGTAGCTTGGGCTTGCCTGTGGTTTGGGCTTCCTGTTTACTCTGCCAGACACGTGAAGCCAGTAGCGCCAGCACCTGGACGGTTTTACCCAGACCCATATCGTCAGCAAGAATACCCCCCATGCCGAACTGTCTAAGGAAGTCGAACCAACCCAATGCTTCAGCCTGATAGGGGCGAAGTTCACCGTCGAAGTTTTCAGTGGGTTTGAGGGCTTTAATACCATCAAACTCGCGGAGTTTCTTGCGGGCTTGGGCAAAGTTCTCGTCCACACTGACCAGTTCCTGCTTGCGAAGCAGTCCGTCGAGGATGGCAGCCTGATTGGTTTTAAATCGTAGGTGATCTTCTTGGAGTTCACCGATGGTCGTCAGCAGGCCGTGTTCGTTAAGCCAGTCGTCAGGCAATAAGCCATGTGATCCGTCTGAGAGTTGGATCATCGTGCGACCTGTTCGGGCGGCAGCGAGCAGTTGGGGCAGTGCGATTTCTTCGCTGCCGTTGTCGGTTTCAAATTTGACCGTGCCACGTAGTTCAAACCAGTCGATGCCTGAGGAGACGGATAAACGTGCAGGGCCTGACTGTCGGACGACACGCTGATCGGCGGTGACACCCCAGTTATGTGCCAGCAGTTCCGAGACAATGTGTGGCAGACTTTTGGCTGAGAAGCTCAACAACTCGCCGGGGTTCGACGGATTCTGTTTCATGCCCAAAGTCAACAGCCACGCCAGACAGTCATGTTCAAACTGAATGTCACGGCGGACAAGGTTTTGGGAGTTGAGTGTTTCAGTCGAGTCATCCGTTTGACCGTCTGTTTCAGCTGTCTGCGGTGTCTCTGCGTTTTCCTGATTGTCTTGATCGTCCTGAGTGTCAGCATTTTCTGTCACATCATCGGTGGTGGCAGTTTCAGGAGTAGCTTCGCTGTTGGATTCGTTTTTGTTTGCTTCTAGTGCTTCAGTGACCGGCTGTTCAGATGCTTGTTGGTCGGTCGCCTGCTGATCTGTATCCGTTTGCGTCTCGGACTTTTCGTCGGACTCTTCTTCTGCTGGTGGCGGTGGGGCGGGGGAGTCGGTGACAAATCGGCCGGGTTGTGAGGGATTGACACGGGCATTGCCATAGGCAAACCATGGGCGTGCGGTGAGTGTGCCTTTGAGTTGTTTGGAATTTTCAGTGGTCGATGCCGGGCTGAAAATTTCGATGTTCTGTTCAGGACGAATGCGCTGCTCGGTCCAACCGACATCGTCGGGTAAATCGACTTCCGGGATTTGAGGCAATTTGTAGAGTCGGTCGAGGAATCGTGGGAGGTCTTCCATCGACACTTCCAACGGTTCGACGGTTTCATGCCTGGCCAACTCATCGCGGTAGTGGTTGATCCATTGACTGGCACCGTGGTCGTAAAAAGGTGCGACCTGATTGTCGTAGACCACCAGACCGTCGTGGCCTGAAAGAATCAACGCGGGTTTGTCAGCAGGCATTGTGTGTCCCTGGCGACGCAGTTCAAGCTCAAAGCCGACTTTCTGCTCGTCTTCTGAGACATCACCAATGAGCCACAATGACCAAGGCGGACGTGGTGCTGAAGTCTGAAGCACGTCCGGATCATCGGCATCCCAGGACAATGGCAAAAGCTCAGAACCTTGGGACATCAAACAACGACCGGTGCTGATCATTCGTGCAAGGAGCAGTTGTCGACCACCCTGTGGCAGAACAAAAACTGACTGTGACCGTGCAATTGCGCGACTGCTTGAGCGGCTGGACCATTCATCCTCCACGGGATGTGATCCGCCCATCAGCAACGAGCAAAGCTGTTTGTCTTCAGGTTCAGTAAGCGTATGGATAATCTGTTCGTTGATCTTGAATTGCTTGGGACTTGACCAGCCGTCACGTGTGGGCTGACGGAATCGCAGTTCAATGACCGCGCTGTTGTGGCGGAAGGATGCTTCAGGATCAAGGATGTAACAAACCTGACGTTGCACGGGCAGGTGAGATTGGGTTGCTCCATCACCTGATATGGATGTCACCCGCAGATGGCTTAGCCGCGTTGCCCATGAAGGTTCAATGCGCGTGATGACACTGATATTCGAGCGTTCACGTTTGCGTGCTTTGGGTGAAGCGGGTCGAATGTTTTCAACACGCTTCATGTCATTGTCGCGACCTTCGGGATGTTCTGAGAGTTCGACCAGGCCTGCGTAGATGTGTTCGCACATTCCTGCTTCCTGGCATTGATCACAGGTACAACCGACGGCAACGCGATTACCGCTGCCTCCGGGCGCCAGTTCCACCTCAAAGGTTTGCGCCTCTTCATTGGTGATTACAAACTGTGCCAACGTGCCGTTTTCCACGGGAACACGCTGGACACGTTCGTTGGTTTGATGTGCACGCCCCGTCATGCGCATGCGAGGTGTGAAGTATGGCTGCCATGCCAAAAGCCAGGACATATGTCTCTCCGCGGGATATCAAATTCATGACGATGAACGTTATGTAAGTTTTAAGACTCACCAACGGCACGCCGAATCACCAAGCATACCACCAAAAGATGTTTCTGCAAGGCGGGACCCTGTGAAATTGTCATGTGCATGGCTGTTCTAACACATGTTTTTTAAGGGTTTATGGCTCAAACGAGCGTCTTTGGAAGTTTGACAGTTCATTCTGTGAGTGATATGGTTTGATTAGATTTCCCCTGTATTGATCCTACCTTGCACGGAGGTGCATTCCCATGAGCTTCAGAACGTCGTCTGTCCTGCTTATTGTGATGGTTCTGTCTGGTTTTGGCGTTGATGTTTATGCCCAGCCTAAACTGTCCAGTGCATTGATCAGTACCAATGTCGCTTTAGATGGTGCTCAGCAACGCGAGCTTGAGGACTTTGCGGGTTTTTGGGTTCAGGCGATGCTCAATACCAAGGATCCCAATGCCAAGGTTTCTGAAGCACGGGATCAACTGGTTACACCATTACGCAATCCATCTGCTGGCAGTGTGTTTAAAACCGCATACTCTGCGACATTGCTTCAGAATCAGCATTTGCCGTTGCTTCTTGAGAGTAACCAGATGCTTGTTCGCTTTAACGCGATGCTTTGTGTTCCATATCTGGTGGACAAGGCCGCAATCCCCATGGTTCAGCAGGGGCTTTTGGATACCAATCCCGCCATCCGCTACCTGGCGGCGCAGGCGGCTGGCAAGTTAGGTCAAAAACTTGAGCCGGTTGACCAGATGACGATTTTATCTCTGCTTAATCTGAGTTTTTTCAATGAGCCCGATCAGGTGGTCGTTGAACAACTCCTTGGAAGCATGGGCAGTCTGACAATTTCCCAGGCACGTGAAGCTTTGCTTGATGCACTGAATCGACATATCAACGTGCATCATGGCAATCCCAATCTCACGCTTAAAGCTGACCGTGATGCAATGCAGCAACTACTTAAAGAGTTGGTTACCGAGCAAACCGGTGGCAAAGATGTCCGTTTTCAGGTCTCCAAGAAATTTGCCATTGCAGCCTGTCGATTTATGGTTCATTGCAGTGCGGCGTTGGATGAACAACGCGTCTACCCGACACTTGTTCCTCAGTACACCACGATGGTTCAGGATTGCGAAAGAATTCTGATTTGGATCAGTACCCGTGCGATGAAGATGGACGTCAAGGACTTGCCTGCTGAGGATGTTGCTCCAAACATTCGTGGCAAACAATGGACGGTTGTTCGACTTCGTGCTGAAGACTGGCGTAAGACCTTGCAGCTACCGCCGTATAACACCTTCCAACGCGATCTGGCTGTCCCCAGTAACTAACACCGTATCATGACAGGTATTGATGCATTGGATCGTGTTGATCCAATGTGCATGACGATCAACTTTTAATAGCTGATGGTTAACTTACATCATATTCGGATTGATCAGTGGTGATGCTGCTGGCGCCGGTTGAGCAGCGTCACTGACGGCTTGTTGGCCGGTGGATTGAGCGCTGACCACTTGATCGACTTCACGCATCAGGTCCAGGTAATCCATCTGTGCAATCTGGAATTGCTGTAAAGTCAGATTGTGCATCACGGCGTTTTGCAGGGTTTGAAGCTTCTGCTTTTCTTCGACTTCAATGGGTTGGCCGGCGGCTTCTTTTTCACTTAGAGCCTGAATCACACGCTGATAGTCATTCATCGCACGCTGTGCGTCGAGGTCGCTTTCGAGTTTCTTGATGGCATCCTCAAGCTTTTGGCCAACGGGGTTGTCTGCGATGAGTTTGCCCAGTTTGGTGGCGGCGTCCATGATTTCCTGCTTAGTAGCCATGTGTATTCCTCGTGATTGATATTAATGTTGCTTTCGATCAGATGCAGTTCAAGTCCGACGGACTCTTGCCTCTGTATTGCCCCTCGAAGATCACAGCATAGCGTTAAATGTCTGTAATGCCCATTTTCTGGTACACCGCGCGACGCTTTGCGGTAATATGATCCACTTATATAGAACCCAAAGAAGGGCCGAATCAAGATGTCGCAACGGCTTGAAAAACGTATTCTCGAACATGTCTCCGATCAACGCTACCAACCCATGCAGGTCCACCAGTTGGCTAAAACACTGGGGGTCGAACAACAGGACTCCGATGAGTTTCGCCAGGCTGTTGTCAACCTGATGGAAGCAGGGCAGGTGGTTCATGGGGCAGCGAACAATATCGTCCTGCCACCCCTTGGCCGCGAAGTCGTCGGAACCTTTCGGCGTAATGAGCGTGGTTTTGGTTTCCTGATTCCCGATCCGGATAAGCGTACAGGACACGGCGATCTGTTCGTCCCTCAAGGTAACACACTCGATGCCATGACTGGTGATCGTTGCCGTGCCAAGGTGATCCCACGTCGCAGTCGAGGGGATGGCAAGTCGCCGTACATCGGCAATATCGTCGAAATCACCCAACGTGCCGAACGCCAATATGTTGGGATGCTCTTTAAGCAAGGCACTCAATGGCTCGTGAAAGTCGATGGCAAAACCCTTTCCGAACCGGTCGTCATCCGTGACCCGCAAGCCAAGAATGCCAAAGCCAATGATAAGGTCGTCATCGAACTGACCCAGTACCCCACCGCAAAGCATTTAGCTGAAGGTGTTATCGTCGATGTGCTTGGTGAATCCGGTGAACCTGATGTTGAAACCATCGCGGTAATGCGCGCTTTTGGATTGGAAGAAAAGTTCAATTCTGCCGTGATGGATCAGGCTCGCAATGCGGCCAAGTCCTTTGATCCGGATAATCTTCCCCCGACACGTGAGGATTTGCGAGACGTTTTCACGTTGACCATCGACCCGCCGGACGCCAAGGATTATGATGACGCGATCAGCTTGACCAAGCTCGAAGGTTCACAATCGGATGATGCGGTTTACGAACTATGTGTGCATATCGCAGACGTGAGTCACTTTGTGCCTATGGGCAGCGAATTGGATAAAGAGGCTTATTTGCGGGGTAACAGCACCTATTTGCCACGCAAGGTCATCCCGATGTTGCCGGAGATGTTGTCCAATGGCGTCTGTTCGTTGCAGGAAGGCGTACCCCGTTTTACCAAGACGGCAATCATCCGGTATGACGAAGATGGTAAACGCATCAGCTTCCGTGTCTGCAATGCTGTGATCCAGTCAGACAAGCGTCTGACTTATCTCGAAGCTCAGGCATTGATTGAAAGTGATCTCAAAGAAGCAATCAAGCACGCCAAGACCGAGCCGAAGTATCCGACGTTAACGATGCCGACATTGAAGCTGTTTGATGAGTTGGCACGTTTGATTCTCACACGTCGACGTGACTCGGGCATGATTGAGTTGGGCCTTCCTGATGTTGATCTGGTGTTTGATGAGTCAGGTCGTGTGATCGATGCACAAAAGGAAGATGATGCCTTTACCCATCGCATTATTGAGATGTTCATGGTCGAAGCCAACGAGGTGACCGCCGAGTTGTTTGATAACCTGGATATCCCGATGATCCGACGTGTGCATCCTGACCCAAGCTCGTTTGATATTGATGAACTCCGACAATTTGCACGCGTCGCAGGATACAACATCCCCTCAAAACCGACGCGCAAGGAATTGCAGGAACTGCTTAACTCCGTACGTGGTAAGCCCACGGCACAGGCGGTTCACTTTGCCGTGCTCAAGACACTTTCCAAAGCTGAATATGCCCCTATGCCCGTCGGACACTTCGCACTGGCATCTGAACATTACACGCATTTTACCAGTCCCATACGACGGTATCCTGACCTGGTTGTCCATCGCGCGATTGATGCGTACCTTCAAGCCAAGGGCGATGACAAAGGGGGGAAGAACAAAAAGAAAACCATCAAGGGCATGCTCGATGACAAGCGTGTACCCGATGAAGTCAAACTCGGTGAGATCGGCAAGCACTGCTCAACTACCGAGCGAAACTCCGAAGCTGCTGAGCGACAGCTGCGGTACTTCCTGGTTCTCCAACTCCTTGCAGAACATCTTGGTGAAGACTTCGAAGGTACCGTCACCGGCGTGACCAACTCCGGCGTGTTCATGCAGATCAACAAATACCTTGTCGACGGATTCATCCGCACGATTGACCTGCCCGGTGGTGGTAAGTCCCGTCATGGTGAACTGTGGCGTCTTAATCGCAATACCGGTCAACTCGTCGCCCAGCGATCTGGCCGAGTCATCGCCATCGGCGATCAATTCATCGTCCGTATCGCGCGTGTTGAACCTGCTGCACGGATGCTCGATCTGGTCATCGTCGAAAACAGAGGTGGCAATAAACCCAAGCACGCTCCAACACCTGATAAACGCAAACAGCCCAAGGGGGCGCGTGAAGCGCATCAGCAGTCGATGAATATCAAGCGACTCAAGCAAAAAGGCAAGTCCGGTGGGAGCAAGAAAAAAGTCCATCGCAAAGGTCGCGGCAGTCGGTGAGTTAACACCTATGTGATCTATGATCGTACTCCCAACACCAGGGCAAAACACATGTAACCTTTTTAAGTCAGGCAAGCCGTGAGGTGTCCACGTGGGCTTGAACGTAGCTCAAAATGACGGTTGTTAATGTATTTTCCCACTTGCAAATTGACCTTCGGTCAACCCCGTCGCGACACGCGACAGCTCGCCTGAATGTTTATGACGTACACGTTTGCCCTGCTCCCTGCTCATGGTCGATAAACAACACACAACTTTTATGATATTCTCCGACTATGTTTCACACGCTTGCTGCCTATGTTCACGATATTGATCCCTACGCAATTATGCTCTGGGAAGATGGCCCGATCCGTTGGTATGGCTTGTCGTACCTGCTGGGATTTTTTCTTGCCTATCTGCAAATCAAACGCATCGTCAAAGTCGGACACTCCACGTTGCAACCCAAGGAGCCGGCGGACTTCGTGATCGTCCCGGCGATTGGGATGGTGGTGGGGGGGCGGCTTGGCTATGTGCTGTTTTACAATCCGGCAATGTTCTTGAAATTCACCGACACCATGCCGTTTTGGGATGTGTTGGCGATCAACAAGGGTGGCATGGCATCGCATGGCGGGATAATCGGTCTGATCGTTGCCTGCTGGTATTACAGCTTTAAACGCAAACACAGCCTCTCGCATTTAATTGACCTTTGCGCTGTGTCAGGACCAATTGGCGTGTTCTTTGGTCGCATCGCCAACTTCATAAATGGCGAACTCTATGGCAGGCCCTGTGATCCGGATTTTGCCCTGGCCGTCAAATTCCCACAGGAGATGGAAACCTGGGATAACGGGCTTCTCACTGAAGTCTCCCGCCAGCTCCACGCACCCGATGCAGTCGTCAATCAGGGGATGTACCACTACGTCCATTGGTTCATCAAGCAAGTGCAGGCACACAATCCCAAGGCAATTGAAATCGCCCGTGATTGGGTGACCCCTCGCCATCCTTCGCAGTTGTACCAAGCCTTGCTTGAAGGTCTGTTGCTATGGGTGATCCTCGTGGTTCTCTGGTATAAACCGCGTAAACCGCTGGTGATCTCCGGTTGGTTCTGCACGTTATATGCGATTTTCCGAGTCATCGCTGAGTTCTTCCGCGAGCCGGACTACGGTATCGGATTGACTCTTGGCTTATCACGTGGTCAATGGCTGAGCTTCGTCCTTTTTGTGTTTGGTATTGGCATGGTGATCTTCGCATCCCGCCGAAAAGTCGAACCCATGGGCGGTTGGCTTAAGTAAATCTCCAGATACAATTGAAGCCCTGTCATGCACACGTCTGGGGTACAGAGATGCAGCCAATAAACTCCAAATCACCACGTCCGCCGTTAAAGGTGTATGTGTTGACATTAATTTCTGTCTTGCCGATGCTTGCTTTCATTTTGCCAATATTTCTTGCGATCTTCACGGTGACGGGAAAAGTGAATTGGGGGCAATTGAATTCAGCGTTGGAAATTACGAAGTACACCATCATGCTCCAGACGGCTTTGTGCATGCTCGCCGTTGTTGTCAGTCGACGCCCGGGCCAGGACAAGCTTTTGAAGCTGGCATTGTTGTATGTGTTCAACGCGATTGCCGTACCGGTCTATATCTATTTTGAAGCTAAGCGAGATTATCAAGAGTCGGGACATTCAGCAGACGCCCAGAGTGCAGTGTCATGCGGATGTGATAGCGGGGGGGGAGATATAATGGTTGGTTGTTCATTGAATATCACTTGGGGCAAATTGCTATTGTCTTATCTTTTCGTGTTTGTGTTTGGCATGATGTTTACGCTGGGCATCAAGCTTCAGCAATCACAATATGGATATGGGCCCGTTAAGGCTAAGGTCCAGATGTCTTCCAAGTCCGATGTTCAGAAAGTGCTCGATCGCTATATCAATCAAAACAAAATTTCGCCTTCGGGCAGTGGTACTCCTCGTGAAATATCTTTGTTTCAATTCATTGTGCCTGATGAACTGGTTGATGTCATCGCACAGTCTCCGACAGTGACAAGTTTGGAGATAGTCGACAGCATTCTGAAAAAAGATCAGCTAAAGGTGTTGGCGGATGCATTAGAGCTTCGATTGGTGAAGTTGTCAGGGAGCAATGTGACTGATCAGGATGCCGAGGCGTTGTTAAATGAACCCATGAGTGCAGTCATAATCGACAATACATCAATTTCGCCTGAATATGTGATCAAGTTGGCGGGTTTATCATCCGTCAGATACATGTCAGCGGCAGGGCTGGGAGTAACTCTGGATGATTTACAATTGATTGTTGAAAAAAGCCGGAAATTTATCTCGAAACTGAATCGTTGTGTATCGTCAGTGGTCAAGTAGGTACGCACGAGGAAATTGCTAAATTATTTCCGAAGCAACCCAAGTACACTCAGAATGGTCGTTAGCTGTGTGTGCTGAGGATACACAAGCGTTTAGACGTAAGATTATGTGCACGAATTGGGGAAAACTTCACTTTAAAGTATCTTTCCCCAGCCGAATCAGTCTTTTGCGGTTGACAAGCGTTTTGGATTCGTTAAACTTTCCCTCCTGCCCGGATTTTGGTCTGGGCAACTGTAGTTATGAACAGAGAATTGAACGTTAGGAACTTCAATGTCCGCAGGCAGAATTAGAATTCGTATGGAAGCCTATGATCACCAGGCTTTGGACTCATCGGCAAAAGAAATTGTCGATCACGCTAAACGCACCAATGCCCGGGTCTCAGGTCCCGTTCCATTGCCTACCCGTATTGAACGTTACACCGTTCTTCGTGGCCCGCACGTGGACAAGAAGTCCCGTGAACAGTTCGAAATCCGTACCCATAAACGGATTATCGATATCAAAGACCCAACAGCACGCACCGTCGAAGCACTCAACCGCCTCGTGGTTCCCGCTGGTGTCTTTGTGAAAATCAAGGCCTGATAGTAGTAAACGAAAATCGCGACCGTGTTGGCCGCGATTTTTTAGTCGGAAGATTTTCCGGCAGATGGTTATAGAAATTTTATCAAACAGAGCAGTGACCCGCCCAAGTGTCAAATCTTGGTGGTCCAAACCGAAAATCGGCAGCTCTGGGAGGTTTGAAAATGCCTAAGGCATTAATTGGTAAGAAGATCGGCATGACGCGCCTTTTCGGTGAAAAGGATCGTTATGTGGGTGCTGGCGACAAAGTCAACATGCTCGTCAATGATCCTGTGACGGTTCTTGAAGTGGGTCCCTGCTTCGTGAGTCAGATCAAGACTGAAGAAGTTGATGGCTACAACGCCCTGCAGTTAGCTTTCGGTGATATCAAAGGTCGTAACTCGACCATGCAACTCATCGGCCATGATGCCAAGGCTGGTGTAACGCCCAAGCGTGTGCATCGCGAAGTTCGCGTGAGCTCAGATGAACTGGGTGAAGCTGAACTTGGCAAAGCGTTGAATGTTGAAATCTTTGAAGGCGTCGCATATGTGGACGTGATCGCAACCTCAAAGGGTAAAGGCACAGCCGGCCCAATGAAGCGTTGGGGATTCAAAGGTCAGCAGGCAACTCACGGTGTTGAACGTAAGCATCGCTCGCCCGGTTCGGTGGGTGGTCGCTCAAGTAACCTGGGTACAGGTAAGCCCAAGAAGGGTGGCAAGAAAGCCGGCCAGATGGGTAACAAGCAAATCACAGTCCGCAGCCTTGAGGTTGTGGGTATTGATAAAGAAAAAAATCTCCTGTTGGTCAAGGGATCGGTTCCCGGGGCGAATCAGGGGATGGTTTATGTACGGGAAGCTATTCGCTTGTTTAAGCGAAAGGTGGCCAAGTAAGGTCACTGAACTTCGCAAGTCCGGCATGATGTTTTAATCTTGCCAAAGGATACTGCGAGGTCGCAACAGTATGGCGAACGACCGGGTCGTGTGTCATCGTCGGCGACGTTAAGTTTGGCCGGCATTGTGAGACAAGCAACACGTATCCCCATATGGGGCCGTAGGTGAATATTATGATTGAAATTCCAGTCCACGACATTCAAGGCAAGCAGATTGATACGCTGCAAGTTGATGAAGCACTACTCGGCGGTGAAGTTCGCCATGCATTGCTTAAGCAGGCATATGTCCGCTTTCACGCCAATCGCCGCCAGGGTACAGCCAGTACTCGCAGTCGCGCCGACACGTCTTATTCAACTCGCAAAATGTATAAGCAGAAGGGTACAGGTTCAGCTCGTCGGGGTACCGCCGGCACGAACATCATGTATCACGGTGGCCATACATTTGCCAAGTCAGTCCGATCTTTCCGCCAGGACATGCCAAAGAAAATGCGTCGCCTGGCGAACCGCAATGCTTTGCTCGCCAAGGCCGTTGATGGTGAAATCAAGATCGTCGACTCGCTGAGCTTTGAGAAGCCCAGCACCAAGGTGTTCAGCCAGCTGCTTTCAGCGTTGAACATTAATCGTACCTGTCTTGTCGCTCTTTCGAGCACCACCAGCACAGAAGCAAAATCAGCCCGCAATGTTGAGCACGTAAGTGTGACCAACGCCGAACTGCTCAATGCATTCGACGTTTTGAATCATCGCTTCCTGCTTATTGACAAAGCGACCATGCAGTCTGTCATTGACAAGGCTCAGGGTAAAGTTAATCCCGTGTCCACCAATGTGGAGGGTGAATAATCATGGATGCAACTTACGTGATCAAGCGTCCCATGGTGACTGAAAAGTCCACCTGGGAAACCGACTCCCGCAATCGTTACAGCTTTGTGGTTCACATGAAGGCAACCAAGCCACAGATTCGTAAAGCCATTGAAGAGCTTTACGGTGTCCGTGTTGACAGTGTTGCCACTCAGATCCGTAAAGGTGAAGCCACGCGTACTCGTTTTGGTGTGTCGAAGAAAAGTGACTTTAAGAAAGCCACTGTTCAACTGCATCAAGATGACAAAATCGAACTGTTTTGAGTACTGCCCTGAGCTATAGCACTCAGTAAGTAAGGAGAGGCCCCATGGCCGTTCGCGTATACAACAGAACAAGTGCAGGACGACGCAACTCGTCGGTTAACCTCTACTCCGAGGTAACCAAGAGTAAGCCGGAAAAAAGCCTGCTTAAGCCAAAGTCCAAAAATGGCGGTCGCAACCACCACGGTAAAATTACTGTGCAAAGTCGCGGCGGTGGCCATAAGCAGCGTTACCGTTTGGTCGACTTCCGTCGTAACACCAAATTGGATATGGCTGCAACGGTCGTTGGTATTGAATACGATCCCAATCGCACAGCCAACATCGCTCTTCTTGAGTATGAAGATGGCGACAAGCGTTACATCGTCTCCCCAATCGGCTTGACCGACGGTGACGTGATTGTCAACGCCACAGAGCGTGCCGAACCCAAGCCTGGCAACTCCATGCTCGCCAAGTACGTGCCGACCGGTTTGAATATTCACAATATCGAACTGACGCCAGGCAAAGGCGGGGCAATCTGCCGCAGTGCTGGTTCATACGCCCGTCTCACTAACCGTGAAGGCGAGTGGGCCACAATAGTGTTGCCCAGTGGCGAAATTCGTCAAATCTCAGTGAACTGCCGCGTGACCATTGGTCAAATCGGCAACACTGACCATATGAATGTTCGCATCGGTAAAGCCGGTCGCAACAGACATAAAGGTAAACGCCCCCACACCCGCGGTGTGGCCAAGAACCATCAAGATCACCCCCTGGGTGGTGGTGACGGTAAGAGTAAGGGCGGTCGTGCTCCAGCATCCAAGACCGGCGTGCTGTCAAAGGGTGGTAAAACACGTAAAAGTGTCAAACCATCTAACAAGCGTATTCTGCGTCGGCGTGTCAGCAAACGTTACGGACAGTTGACCCTGTAACTGATTAGATTGAAGGAGGGCATATGCCCCGTTCACTTAAAAAAGGTCCTTTTGTGGATTTCAAACTCTACCGCAAGGTTGAGAAACTTTCACAACAGAACAAGCGCGAGCCGATCAAGACATGGGCTCGTAACTGCACCATCGTTCCTGAGTTTGTCGGACATACGTTCCTGGTGCATAACGGCAAAGTTTTCAATCAGGTGTTCGTGACAGAAGACATGGTGGGCCACAAGCTCGGTGAATTTTCACTCACCCGCCTCTTCCGTTCACATACGACTGGTTCCAAGGCCATGCGTGCCACGGGTCGTGCATAAAGCAAGTAACTTCGCATTGGAGTGTTTCAAATGCCATATACCAATGTTCATCGCGGTGCCCGCATCAGCCCGACCAAGGTTCGTCCGGTCATGGATCTGATTCGTAGCAAGCCCATCGATCAAGCAGATTCAATTCTGCGGATGTGCAAGCGACGCGCTGCTGTTTATATTCTCCGCGCTCTTGATGCAGCCCGGGAAAACGCCCGTAGTGCCGGCGATCTGACCAGTGACCAAATGCGTCGCCTGGTTGTCTCCGACGCTCGTGTGGATTCCGGCCCGACCATGAAGCGTTTTCAGCCTAAGGATCGCGGTCGTGCACATGCGATCAAGAAGCGAACCAGTCACATCACTATCGCAGTTGATGTGAAGTAAGCCAGAGACAACCTCAACCAAGAGACTAATCATGGGACAAAAGGTTCATCCATTTGGATTTCGAGTTGGCATCACAGAAGCTCATCGCAGCCGCTGGTATGCCCCTAAAGCTCTTTACGGCGAACTCCTCGTTGAAGACGAGAGAATCCGCCAGTACATCGATAAAAAGCTCAATCGCAAGCCTCCGTTTGCAGCAGTGAGTGACATTCATATCGAGCGTACACGTGAAGAAATGAAGGTTATCATTCGCACCGCTCGCCCCGGTCTGGTCATCGGCCCCAAGGGTCAGAATATTGAAGACCTGACCATTGAGCTTCAACGCTTGACTGGACGTAACGTCTCGGTCTCCTGCATTGAAGTGGGCAACCCGGACGTGGATGCACAACTCATCGGTGAAAGCATTGCCGAACAGTTGGCCAAGCGTGCGAGTTTCCGCCGCATCGTGAAGATGAAAGCTGACGCTGCCATCTCCGGTGGTGCCAAGGGAATCAAGATTCAGCTTTCAGGCCGCCTGGGTGGTCATGAAATGAGCCGCAAGGAAAACATCCGTCTGGGTGCCATTCCCTTGTCAACGATTCAGGCCAACATTGATTACGGCCTGGCTTTGAGTCGCACAACCTACGGCATCATCGGTGTCAAGGTTTGGGTCTTCAAAGGCTTGTATCAGGAAATTATCGAAGGTGAAATCGAATCCCGCGCTGCTGGTGCCCGCCCGCGTGCACGTGGTCGTCGCTAAGCCGATTCGTAGTATTCAAGTGTAAAGGAAGTCAACGATGCCGTTGATGCCAAAACGAGTTCGATATCGCAAACAGCACCGCAAGGCTGGCAACGTATACAAGGGTGTCGCCACCCGTGGTAACTATGTCGCTTTTGGTGATTACGGTTTGCAGTCGATGGAAAACGGACTGCTCACCGCACGACAGATTGAAGCCGGCCGTATCGCCGCTCGTCAGTATGTCAGTCGCGAAGGCAAACTTTTCGTCCGCGTGTTCCCCGACAAGCCCATCACCAAGAAGCCCTTGGAACAACGTATGGGTAAGGGTAAGGCCGAGCCGGAATTCTGGGCAGCCAAAATCAAAGAAGGCACCGTCCTCTTTGAACTGGCAGGTGTCCCCAAGGACGTCGCCCGTTCGGCACTGCTCCGCGTGGCACACAAGATGCCGTTTAAAGTCCGTTTTGTTGAACGTCGCCACGTTTGAGGCTCTGACAGTTAGAGGACAGAACCATGAAGGCAAGTGAAATCAAAAAGCTCAGTGACGATCAGATCGCTGCGGAAATCAAGACCACCCGTCGTCAGATTTTCGACCTGCGTAGCCAGGCTGTGACTGAGAAGTTGGAAAACCCTGGCCAAAAGAGTGTGCTGCGTCGTGACGTAGCGCGTCTGTTGACCGAAAAACGTCAGCGTGATATTGCTGCGAAAGGCGCATAACAATGGCCCAGACTACTGAAACACAAACTGGACGCGGCCCGTTGGTCGGAACCCTGGTCGGTGTGGTGACATCTGACAAGCGAGACAAGACTCGCAGCGTTGATGTGAACTACTCAGACAAGCACGCCAAGTATGGTAAGTACCTGCGTCGTTCAACACGATACCAGGTTCACGATGAAAACAATATCGCCAAGCTTGGTGATACCGTTGAAATCGCTGCTTGTCGCCCAATGAGCAAGACCAAGACCTTCCGTCTGGTCAAAGTCGTTAACGCCAAGTGATTGTAATCAGCCGCACCTGAATGTGCGTTGTATGAGGATGACGAACCATGATTCAGCAGGAATCAAGAATTGATGTAGCGGATAACACCGGCGCCAAAATCGCCTATGTCATCCGTGTACTTGGACGGTCAACCGGCCGGATGCGTCACTCGCGTCCCACCGCGACCATTGGTGACAAAGTGGTGTGTTCCATCAAGAAGTCACTGCCAGGTAGCGACATGAAGACCGGCACCATTGTCAAAGGTGTTGTCGTTCGCACTAACTACCCCGTGCGTCGTGCAGACGGAAGCTACGTTCGATTCGATCGTAATGCTATTGTCCTCATTGACGATAACGGCAACCCCCGTGGCACCCGCATCTTTGGTGCAGTCGCCCGCGAGTTGCGTGAAAAGAACTACATGAAGATCGTATCCCTCGCTTCCGAGGTGGTCTGAGAAACGGAGATTAGAAAATGCCACGACACATACGAAAAGGTGACACGGTGTTTGTCCGTTCCGGCTCGGACAAGGGTGCAACAGGCAAGGTGATGAAGGTCATCGTTGACGATAACCGTGTGGTTGTCGAAGGCGTCAATGTCCGCAAGAAGCACATCAAGCCTTCGCAGACCAACCCACAGGGCGGAATTGTCGAAAAGGAAATGCCTATTCACATTTCCAAAGTCAGCCCACTGGCTAACGACGGCAAGCCCACACGTGTTAAGTTTGAAACCCGTGCCGACGGTTCCAAGGTTCGACTCGCAGTTCGCACAGGTGAACAGCTCGGCCCGGAACTCAAGAAGGCCAAGAAGTAAGTAAACAACAGAGTTGATCTGTATACAAGCAGGTCTCAACAGGGAAGTCCTAAAATGGCAACTCCACGACTCAAAGAAAAATTCAACAACGAGGTTTGCCCAAAGCTCCAAGAGCAATTTGGCATCACCAACCCGATGGCACTGCCTCGTCTGCAAAAGATCGTTCTCAACGTCGGTCTGGGTAAGCAGCTCGAAGGCACCAAGGTCAATGCGACCGCCAAGGAACAAGTTCTTTCTGACCTGGCAACCGTCTCCGGCCAAAAAGCTGTGATGGTCAAAGCCAAGAAGTCGGTCTCGAACTTCAAAGTACGTGCTGGTTATGAAACCGGCGTGATGGTGACACTTCGCGGCCAAAAGATGTGGACGTTCTTTGATCGTCTGATCGCTGTGGCCATCCCACGTATCAAGGACTTTCGTGGTCTGAAGGACAATAGCTTCGACGGTCGTGGCAATTACTCCTTCGGCATCACTGAACAAGGCATTTTCCCTGAAATTGACATGGCTAACGCCAAGTTCCTTCACGGGATGAACATCACCTTCGTTTTCAAGAACTCGACCAACGAAATCACCAAGGAAGCGCTTAAAACAATCGGTATGCCGTTTGTGAAGCGCGACGAGGCATAACGGATAGGAACGACTGATATGGCGTCCAAATCAACAATTACCCGGAATGACAAAGTTAAGGCATGCGTCGATAAATACGCAGCCAAGCGTCGCGAACTCAAAGAGGCAGGTAACTACCTTGAGCTTCAAAAGCTTCCTCGCGACTCTTCGCCGACACGTGTGCGTAACCTTTGTGCCTTAACCGGCCGATCACGCAGTGTCTACCGTAAGTTCAAGATTTCCCGCATCATGCTTCGCGAACTCGCGTTGCAGGGCAAGATCCCCGGGATGCGTAAAGCCTCGTGGTAAGCAAGATTACCCTTGGATGTCGTAACTAAACAATAGTATCTAACGCAACCACTCACGTTGAGTGACTAGCTGACTGGAGAAGCCAAATGGCATTGAGCGACCCGATCGCCGACATGCTGACCCGAATTCGCAACGCGGTACGCAACCGCTCAGAGCGCGTGGACTGCCTTAACAGCAAAGTCTGTACAGGTATTGCCTCCGTGCTCAAGCAAGAGGGTTACATCAACGACTACGCCGTCATCGAAGATGGACGTCAAGGTATCCTTCGTATTGAACTCAAGTACGGTCCTCATGGGGAACTGGTGATTAACACCATTCGCCGTGAGTCCAAGCCTGGTTGCCGCGTGTACAAGAAGGTCACTGAATTGCCCCGTCCCCTGGGTGGTCTCGGTATCTGCATCGTGAGTACTCCTTCGGGCGTGCTTTCGGATCGCAATGCTCGGAGCCAAAAGGTTGGCGGCGAACTTCTGTGCACCGTCGAGTAAAACTGGTATTCCCCGTCCCTGTTAATGCCAACGATGTTGTTGGGTTGCTGGGGTAACGGATCACACCCGAGGGCTGCTTAAAATAAGCCTGTTCGGAAGGAAAATGAAATGTCACGTATTGGAAAACAACCCATCACGATCCCCAGCGGTGTGAAAGTCGCTGTCAACGGTTGTGAGGTTACAGTGGAAGGCAAGGGCGGTAAGCTCAGCTTCACCCACAAGCCACAGATCACCGTTGCCGTCGATGGCGATACCATCAATGTCACCCGTTGTGACGACTCCCGTGAAGCCAAGGCGCTTCATGGTTTGAGCCGTTCACTGGTTTACAACATGATCGTCGGTGTGACCGATGGTTATGAAAAGAACCTTGAAATCAATGGTGTGGGTTGGAACGGTCAAGTCAAGGGACGTGAAGTTCACCTGAACGTCGGTTATGCTGACACCCGCGTTGTGGGTATTCCTGAAGGTGTCACCGTCGTCTTTGATGGCAACAAAATCAAGATCACCGGTGCCCACAAGCAGTTGGTCGGTCAGTGTGCTGCACAAATTCGTTCACACAAGAAACCTGAACCGTACAACGGCAAGGGGATCAAGTACTCCGACGAAGTCATCCTCCGTAAGGAAGGTAAGGCCTTGGCCGGTTAAGGCTAAAGCCGCATAAACAACCTGGTCCTGCTTTACAAATTGCGAGCAGGCAAAGGAAGGTTAAAAAGATGAAACCACATAAAATAAAAACGCTTAGTCGCAATCGTCGTAAGTCCGGCACCCGCAAGAAAGTCTTCGGTGATGCCCAACGGCCACGTCTGACCGTCTACCGTTCACTCAAACAAATCTACGCACAGATTATTGATGACATGGAAGGCAAAACTCTTGTCTCCTGGTCTTCACAGCAAGCTAAAGCAGCAGCAGGTGGCAACATTGCAGCCGCTACTGAAGTTGGCAAGCAACTGGCTGAAAAAGCTGTTGCAGCAGGCATCACCAAAGTTCAGTTTGACCGCAATGGTTTTAAATACCATGGACGTGTCAAGGCATTGGCTGATGGTGCACGCGAAGGCGGACTCAAGTTTTAACCCCCGGAATGTTCCTCAGTGAATTTGATTACTGATGGAGCATCCGACTTATCAAGACCTGGACTTGAGATGCCCAGGCAATAGAAAGTAATTCAAATGGCTGAATTTCTCGAAGATGCGTCAAAAACGCTTGAATCCACCACTGTTTACCTTTGGCGTAATGCTAAGGTTGTCAAGGGTGGTCGTCGCTTCTCTCTGAGTGCTCTTGTTGTGGTCGGTGACCGCCAGGGCAGTGTGGGTGTAGGTTACGGCAAAGCTGCCGGTGCTCCTGCTGCCATCGAAAAGGCTCAGAAGAATGCTCGCAAGAATCTTAGCAAGGTCGTTCTCAAGGATGGTACCATCCCCCACGAAGTGACCGGCAAGTTCTGTGCATCAAAAATCAAACTCATCCCCGCTGCTCCGGGTACTGGTGTTAAAGCCGGTGCGTCCGTGCGTGCAGTGTTGGAAATGGCAGGCGTCAAAGATTGCCTCACCAAGTCCCTTGGATCAGCCAATCAGAAGAACCTGGTTAAAGCCACCATGCTTAGCCTCCTTCAATTGCAGTCCAAAGAAACCATCGCTTCACTACGTGGCGTTGAAGTGGGCGACACCCATGTTGAAGAAATGATCGCTTCTGGTATCCGCTACATGCCACAAAACAGTGGTAGCGAAAAGGCCAAGGCTCCGGTCAACAAGGTTGGTCAGAAAAATGGTAAGGGCGGCGGTAACCGTGGCCGTGGAGGACGTGGTCGTGGCGGTCGTGATGAAGCTCAAGCAGCGGCTCCCGCAGCAGGTGAAGCACCAGCAACCGAGGCCCCAGCAGCAGAAGCAAAACCAGCTGAAGGCGAAGCCAAGTCCGCTGAGTAACATCAGCATATTGTTTTTGGATATGATTACCTCAGCTAAATGTTGAGGATTTGATAAGATACATCATTCCGGGTAGTTTTACTGATCCGGTCAGGAGCTTAAACAGCCATGATGATTCATGAGATTACAGAAAAAGTCGGTCGTCACAAAAAACGCAAGCGCGTCGGTCGTGGACCAGGCTCAGGTTTGGGTAAGACATGTGGCCGTGGTCACAAGGGTGCTGGCAGTCGTGCCGGCTACTCCAAGAAGGCAGCCCACGAAGGTGGACAGATGGCTTTCTTCCGTCGTATCCCCAAGCGTGGTTTTACCAACTCCATGTTCCGTACGGACTATGCGATTGTGAACATTCAGGACTTGGCCATGCGTTTTGAAGACGGTGGCGAAGTCAATCCTGACATGCTCGTCAAGGCCGGCCTGATCCGCAACAGCAAAGATCCGGTCAAGGTTTTGGGCCAAGGTGAACTGAGCATTAAGCTCAACGTGACTGCCGCCAAATTCAGCGAATCGGCCAAGGCCAAGATTACCGCTGCTGGTGGCTCCGTCATCGAAGCCTGATGGACTAGAGATTATCGACCCATTGGGTCCGAATGATCCCGGTGAATCTCCGGGGGAATAAGATGCTCCAAGCCTTCCTGAATATCTGGCGAATCGCTGAGCTTCGAAACAAGCTCATGTTCACGTTGGGGATGCTCTGCATCTACCGCATTGGTTTCTTCATCCCATTGATGGGGATTGATCAAAGCGCTTTGTCAGACTACGCGGAAAAAGCCCAGGGTTCTGCCATGGGTAATCTCATCAGTTTCGTCGGGATTTTCACCGGCGGTAACTTCAGTCAGTCCACGATCTTTGGTTTAGGCATCATGCCTTACATCTCGTCGTCGATTATCTTCCAATTGCTGGGCACGGTGGTACCGAGCTTTCAGCAGTTGCAGAAAGAGGGTCCGGCGGGGCGTCAGAAGATTACAGAATACACTCGCTACGGTACGGTGGCCTTGGCTGTTGTCCAGGGTGCTTTCTGGATGCGATTCGTACAAAGCCAGCAGCTTGTCTATGCCGACTATGCCGGTACTTTTGCATTTTGGTCCTGCGGCCTGTTGGCGTTAACCGCCGGTGCCGTGTTCCTGATGTGGCTTGGTGAACAGATCGACAAGTACGGCATCGGTAACGGTGCTTCACTGATCATCACCGCCGGTATCATCGCTGGCATGCCTGGCGCCATTGGCATCATTGCTCAAGGCTTTAGTCTCACCGGTGAAGAAGCTGATAAGCCCTACAGTCCATGGACTGTGATGCTTCTGCTCGCCGCCTTTGTGATTGTGGTTGCAGGTTCAATCCTAATCACCCAAGGCCAGCGACGCATCCCCATTCAGCAAGCCAAGCATACCCGTGGCCGCAAAGTCTACGGCGGACAGAAAAGCTACCTGCCACTTCGTGTGAACCACGGTGGTGTGATGCCTATCATTTTTGCATCGTCACTGATGATGTTCCCTAACCTGCTCTTTGGCTGGCTCGGCGGCGTCTTTGAAGGCAACAGCTTCTTTGTCTTCCTGCAACGAAACTTCAGCGATATGAATAGCTTCCCATACTTGGGAACCTACATCGGCATGATCTTCTTCTTTGCTTACTTCTGGACCACCGTCCAGTTCCAGCCCAAGGAGATGGCAACCCAGCTTCGTGACCATGGCAGCTTTATCCCCGGATTGCGTCCTGGCCCGCGTACTGCTGAATACCTTGAAACTGTCATGGAACGCATTACCTATGTCGGTGCCGGTTTCCTGGCAGTGATTGCGGTGATCCCGACTGTGGTTGCTGGTTACTTTGATATTCCCTTTGCGGTCACCAGTTTCCTCGGTGGCACGGGTTTGCTCATCGTCGTGAGTGTCATGCTCGATTTCGTCCAACGAATCGAAGCCGGACTGATGATGCGCAACTATCCCGGCTTCCTGGCAGGAGATGGCGGCAAGGGGCCCAAGATTCGCGGAAGCCGTCCCACCTGATATTTATAGGTGAATCCGGCTCATTGCACTTGGCATTGGTAGTGTTTTTTGATATGATTCTGGGCTCTGCATTTTTGCAGGCTTGGTGCAAAAGGAAGTCAGGCCCAGAGAAATGGCTATTAAACGCAAGACGCGTCAGGAATTGGACAAAATGCGAGCCGCCGGAAGGGTGGTTCACAAGGTCCTTAAGCATTGCAGGGAAGCTTGCAAGCCGGGTGTCACAACCCGTGAGATTGACGAGTCGGCGTACGAAGTATTCACCGCTGAGGGCGCACAGGGATTGTTTAAAAACTATCCCAGTTACAAGCCCGGTGAAGGTTTTCCAGCGAACCTGTGCATCTCGGTTAACGAGGTGGTCGTACACGGGATCGCGGATGACTACAAAATTCAGGATGGCGACATCGTCGGTTTTGACTGCGGTGTGAAGCTCAATGGCTGGTGTGGTGACTCAGCAACGACCGTGATGGTTGGCAACGTCGCCCCGGAAGTTCGTAAACTCTGCGAAACAACCGAAGCCATTTTGATGGCCGCCATTGAGAACATCAAACCCGGCCGTAAGTGGAGCCAGGTTGCTCGGATCATGCAGAATATCGCCGAGCGTGAAGGCTACGGCGTGGTGCGGGACTTTGTGGGACACGGCATCGGTCAAACGATGCACGAAGACCCGAAAGTCCCCAACTTCGTTAGCAGAGATCTGCTGATGAACGACATAGAACTCCGCGAAGGCATTGTGCTGGCCATTGAGCCGATGTGCAATCTCGGGACGGAAAAAGTCAGGACACTGGCTGACGGTTGGACGGTGAAAACCATCGACAACAAGCCAGCTGCTCACTACGAGCACACCGTCGCCGTAACCGCTGATGGCGCCGAAGTCTTGACCGATGGAAACTGAAATATGCCTTGATAAGGCGGAAAGAGAGTAGCCAGTAATGGCGAAGGAAGACAAAATTCAGGTAGATGGCGAAGTGCTTGATGCATTGCCCAACGCAATGTTCAAAGTCAAGCTGGATAATGGGCACGAAATTCTTGCCCAGATTTCCGGCAAGATGAGAATGCACTACATCCGTATCCTGCCTGGTGACAAAGTGACCGTGGATATCAGTCCTTATGACTTGACCCGCGGCCGAATTATTTACCGTCAATAATCACTTGAACGTGATCAAGACAGAGTAGAGGAAGAACCATGAAAGTTCGCTCCAGCGTCAAACGAATCTGTGAACACTGCAAGGTCATCCGCCGTAAAGGCGTCGTCCGCGTGATCTGCACCAACCCCAAGCACAAACAGCGTCAAGGCTGATCCAAGTAAAGGAACGCAAACATGCCCCGTATTGCAGGCACAGACATCCCGGATAACAAGCCCATTCGTATTGCCATGCGCTATGTCTATGGCGTCGGTCCCAAGATCGCCGAAGACATCCTTGCTGAAATTGGCATCGAAGGCCACGTTCGCGCTCATGAACTCACCGAAGAACAATGTGCTCAAATCTCCAATCTCATTGGTGATAAGTACCTTGTCGAAGGTGCCCTGCGTCGTCAGGTTCAGCAGAACATCGGTCGTCTGCGTGACATCCGTTGTTACAAGGGTGATCGTCATCGCCGTGGACTGCCTGTCCATGGTCAACGTACACAAACCAACGCTCGTACACGTAAGGGTCGTAAGAAGACCGTTGCCGGTAAGAAGGGCGTTAAGGGTCAGAAGTAATCTGACCCTTTGGGATGGGCAGTTTGTTTAACGCCCACCTCAAGCATGGATCTGGCCAGACGACTACCCGACTGGCCAGGGAGCAAGAAAGTAGAAGGAACACATGGCAAAGAAAACCAAAAAAGTTCGCAAGAATGTCTCGCGTGGCATCGCTCACGTCAAGTCGACATTCAACAACACCATCGTCACCATCACCGACATGAACGGCGAAACGCTCTGTCAGGACTCAGCCGGTTCAACCGGTCAGAAGGGTTCACGCAAGAGCACCCCGTTCGCTGCGACACGTGCCGCTGAATCTTGTGCCACCAAGGCCAAGAAGTACGGCATGCAGTCCGTCGAAGTCCGCGTTAAAGGCGCCGGTGCCGGTCGTGAATCTGCTGTGACTGCTTTGCAGGCCGCTGGTTTGAAGATCACTGCTGTGGAAGATCACACCCCGATCCCACACAATGGTTGTCGCCCCCGCAAGCGTCGCCGCGTCTAGTCACCCAAACCGCTTGCGGTTTAGCGCTCCAATACGTGATCTGATTCCAGTATCGCTGAATGAGTGCAACGACGAATGACGTATTATCGAAATTTACACCCGCTGACACAGAAGCTTGATTCAGGATTGCCAACAGCCTGAAATTCAAGCGTTAAGTCGGCGGATATCCTTCAAGGGATTGTTGGCAATGGAGACTTTTTATGCGTATTAGATGGCGCAATCTTGAACTGCCCAGCCGTGTTGTGGCAGACGAAAAGTTCACTTCGGAAACCTACGGTAAATTCACCGTTGAGCCCTTCGAACGTGGTATGGGTACGACCATTGGCAACAGCCTGCGTCGCATCCTGCTTTCAAGCCTCGAAGGTGCTGCCGTCACCAGCGTCAAAATCGCCGGTGCCAGCCACGAATTTTCGAGCCTCGAAGGTGTCATGGAAGATGTCACCGACATTGTCCTGAACATCAAAAACCTGATCGTCTCCAGCGAATCAGATGAACCCAAGACGCTGCGTCTCTCCGCTGAAGGCCCCGGTGAAGTCACCGCGGAACTCATCGAAGCTGACACCTCCGTCACCATTGTCAATAAAGATCTGATCCTGTGTTCACTCACCAAGCAGATCGACTTCGATATGGAGCTCAAGGTTGAAAAGGGCCGTGGTTACGTCCCTGCTTCCGAACAGTATCAATCCAACGAAGACCAGGAAGTTGGCATCATCCCCGTTGATGCAATCTACAGCCCGGTTGTCCGCGTCCGCTATAAGGTCGAAGACACCCGCGTCGGTCAGAAGACCAACTACGATAAGCTGACTCTGGAAATCTGGACCAACGGCACGATCAACCCGGAAATGGCACTTGTCGAAGCTGGCAAGATCCTCCGTAAGCATCTCAACCCGTTCGTCCAATACTTTGAAATCGGCAAGGAAACTGCCAGCGAAGCCGCTGCTGCAGCTGCCCGCGTCGACGAAGACCTGATTCGTAAATTGCAGATGCCCATCAGCGAATTGGAAATGTCCGTTCGTGCCAGCAACTGTCTCGAATCAGCCAAAATGAATACTGTCGCTGATATGGTTCAGCAGACGGAAAGTGATTTGTTGAAGGTTCGTTCCTTCGGTAAGACCTCGCTTCGCGAAGTCCGCCGCAAGCTCACCGAACTGGACTTACATCTGGGCATGGAATTGCCCGAGGAACTGCGTCAGCGCATCAAGGCCGATGCAGTCATCTGAGATTAATGATTAGTAATTACACCGACAGGCTTGATGCCTGACGGGGAGGTTAAAAACCATGCGACATAAAGTAGGCGGATTCAAACTTGGACGTGACACGGAACATCGTAAAGCGATGTGGCGTAACATGGCCATTGCACTGTTGACCCACGGCCAGATCACGACCACGGTTCCCAAGGCCAAGAGCCTTAAGCCCTTCGTCGAAAAATTGATCTCCCTGGCTAAGAAGGGCGACCTGGCATCACGCCGTCGCGTCCTCCAGCAGATCGGTAACCCCATCATGGTCAAGTTTGACGAAGACCCCGATGTGAGCCGCAACAAGTACGGCGAACTCGTCGATGGTCCCAAGCTCGTCAAGCGTATGTTTGACGTCCTCGGCCCGCAGTTTGCTGACCGTAACGGTGGTTACACCCGCATCGTCCGTCTTGGCAAGCACCGCATCGGTGACGCCAGCGACCTCTGCGTGATCCAGCTCGTCGGCGATGAGTCCGGCCCACAGGTGTCCGGCCAATACAGCCGTCGTCGCGACAAAGCCAATAAGCGCATGGAATTCGCAGCCAAACTCCGCAAGGGTGCCAAAGCAGAAGCTGCAACCGCAGTGGCCGAAGCCCCGGAAGCTCCAGATACAGAAGCTCCCGAAAAAACCGAAGAATAAAACCGAGCCCTAAGGCTTGGCACGAATACAAAAACGCTCAACGTGTGACATGCACGTTGAGCGTTTTTTAATATCCATGTCTTGACAAAGGGTCCCTTAGTCGAATAATAGATTTCATCAAAACATCTTTTCCGGAGGTTCCATTGAAACAAATTCTTTTCATGTTTATGTTCTGCTTATTGTTAACTGCATGCTCAGCACCCGTGGAGACCAAGCAGGCGATTGCAGTTGATCAGGTCAAGTCCTTCAACACAGCATACCAGGGGCCGAGATATCCCATGGTAGTCGGCAAATTTGAAAACAAAACCCAATATCACAAGGGCATTTTTTACGATGGCAAAGATGATCAGATCGGCCACCAAGCCAAGCAGATTCTCAAAACACATCTGGTTTCGACCAACCGTTTTGTCATGATGGATCGATGGAACCTTAAAGAACTTAAAAAAGAGGCGGAGTTTGCAGGCCAGCCATTGAATGTGACCGCGGGCAAGCTGGTGATCTCAGGGGCAGTGACCGAATTTGGACGTCGTGAAACAGGTGGCGAAGCTTTAGGTGGTGTCCTGGGTGGATCACGTACACAATCAGCTTATGCCAAGGTGTCTGTCTCGATTATTGATGTGAATACCTCGCAGATTATATTCTCTGCTCAGGGAGCAGGTCAGACCAGCTTGACCAATGAGCAGGTGTTGGGTTTTGGTTCAAAAGCCGGATACGATGCAACGTTGACCGACAAGGTTTTGAATCTGGCAATGATCGAAGTTGTTAACCGACTCGTCGAAGGGTTGGAGTCAGGGAAAATCATACTTCCGGGAAAATCTCAATGAGACCATTTATCAAACTATTCACTGTTGCGTTTTTGGCGACAGCAATATTCGGCTGCGCAGATCAGCCAATGTACCATTGGGGGCATTACGAAAAGTCTGTCTATCGGATGTATCACAGCAAAGATTTTAGTCCATCTCAAGAAATTATGATTCTGAAAAAGGATATTGAACAGGCCAGAAAGAAGAACAAGTTAATGGGGCCAGGCGTTCAAGCGCATTTGGGGTACCTGTTTACACTTGAAGGTGATACGGTTGCAGCTACTGAGGCGTTTAATGCTGAAATTCAAGCATTTCCCGAAAGTAAAGTCATGATCGAACGCCTTTTGAGGAATATGCCATGAAGCAATTGATCTTAATATTACTATTTGGGTTGTTGGTCAGTTTTACTGGTTGTGTTGCCCAGCGTCCGATGGATTATCGTTCTTATGTCAAGCACATGCCACGGTCGATTGTGGTGTTGCCACCGGTCAATGAGTCCGCTGAGGTTGCTGCTTCTGAAGCATTTCTTTCTACAATCACCCAGTTACTTGCGGAAAAAGGTTATTACGTTTTTCCAGTTGCTTTGGTTGATCAGCATATGAAAGAAAACGGCGTGACGGTGCCTGGTGAAATGCACAAGGTTAATCCTGCGAAGTTTAAGGATGTTTACGGTGCTGACGCCGTGATGCTCATTCATATCAAGGAATGGACGACAACCTATGTTGTGCTTGATTCTACGACCAAGGTAACGCTATCGTTTGATCTGGTTGATACGCAAACCGGTACATCGATCTGGAAGCAGATGTCAACATATGCTTACAGTTCTAGTCAGGGTCAAAGTAACTTGGCCGCTATGGTCGTTGCGGCAACGATTCGGGCGATTGCCAGCACTGCGGTTGACTATGAAACGCAAGTGTCAAGATACGCAAATCATGTAGCATTTTATAATGTCAATTCAGGCTTACTCACCGGCCCAATGCATCCCAAGTACCAAGAGTCTAAAGTGGCTGTGCAGGCCAAAATTCAAGCAATCCAAAAATGGGAAGAGGAACATCCTGAAGAATCAGTTGCTGCAGAATCCTTGGAGGATAGTGGGTCTTGATTCACTTCAAGATTGATTTATTACCCATTCAACACCGAAAAGTCCGCGAACAACACATAGATTGTGGCGACTGCGATGAGTAGGGCGATGCCGCCGGGTAAGGCGAATCGCCAGGGGGTGATGTCGACGTCGCCGGAGTGTTTGTGAACCCATGCTTCCTTTGTGGGGGCGAGTTTGCCGATGATGAGCATCATCAGGATCAGCGAGACAAAGACGATGCCCAGGAAGTGATAGTCGTTGATGACTGTGCCAGCGATTGGCCCGTCACCAATGGGAACGAAGTAGCCAAATGCAATGGCAATGAGGCCGAGGATCAAACCCAGCTTCGCAGCGATGGGCGGGACATGCTTGGTGAGTAAACCGACGATGACCACTGCAAAAATTGGGATGAAATACAGGCCGTTCATTTTTTGAAGGTAGGCGAAGATACTTGATTGGCCGATGAGGATGGGAGCGACGATCACCGCGACGATTGCAGTGACAATGCCGAAGTACCGACCGGAGCGTACGACCTGCATTTCGCTGGCATCACGTTTGAAAATATTTTTGTACAAGCCGATGCTAAAGAGCGTGCATGCACTATTGAGTGCGGAGTTAAACGAGCTGAGAATCGCACCCACCATCACTGCGATGAAAAGCCAGTCAATGGAGCGGGCAAGACATCACGCACGAGTCTGCCATAAGCCATGTCGCTTCGCATCTGAGGGTCCGCTGAATACAGGTGATAGGCGATGATACCTGGCAGGACGAGATACAACGGGCCAAGCAGTTTCAAGCCGCCACAGAGGATCACACCTTTTTGCCCTTCACGCAGATTTTTAGCACCAAACGTCCGTTGGATGATTTGCTGGTTGGTTGTCCAGTAGAACATGTTCAACAGAAACACGCCGGTGAACAAAGTTGGGAAGGGGACTTCCTGAGTTGGCCCGCCGATGGAGTTGAAGCGATCCGGGTTGGTTTTGATCAGTGTTTGGATACCTTCGATCATACCACCCCCATCAGCGACTTTGGTTAAGCCGAAGTAGACGATGAGCAAGCCGCCGGTGAGCAGGCCGATACCGTTGAGCGTATCGGAAACCGCGACCGATCGCAGCCCACCCCATAGTGCATAGACAGAACCAATAAGTCCGACCAGAGCAGCCGTCAACGCGATGATCACGAAGTCATTGTCGATGCCGGTCAGGGCTCGCATATCGACCATTTCGCTTAGACCTCTAGCCCCGGTATAGAGAATGATGGGCAGCAAAATCCCCGCATAAGCAAAGAGAAAAATGACCGTGGTGATGGTTTGCGTACCATGATCAAAGCGTTCTTCGAGGAGTTGAGGAACGGTGGTGATGCCACTCTTTAGGTAACGTGGCAGGAAGAATAATGCCATCGCTACCAGCGCGATGACAGCGACGACTTCCCATGCCATGACGCTAAAACCATCTTTGTACGCCGAGCCGTTGAGTCCGACCATCTGTTCGGTGGAAAGGTTGGTTAGCAGCAATGAGCCGGCAATGACAATGCCCCCCAAAGAGCGTCCCCCCAGAAAGTATCCCGCGGAAGTACTGTGATCATCTTTGTGAGTCAGCAACCAAGTGAGGATACCAACCAACGCTGTGAAAAAGACAAAGGAGATAATAACCATGTGCGATTCCTGTGCGAGATGGATGTGGGCGAAAGGACTGATGTTAATTTTACATCCATGCTCTCTATCAACAAAGAAAAACAAGCTTTGGTGATAACTTAAATTTATTTTAGATATGCAGACGCAGGATTAAGGTGAGTATTTTTGTATCATAAATTTCAAGTTTATTGGATAGTGAATATCAATTTGATCCCAGCTATGAATGCGATAGCTGCTTCTATACAGCATTGTTTCTTCCGGAGGGTGCATGTCACAACTCACTTCAGAATCCATCGAATCACAGGACCCATTACTCAATGTGGCGGAGTCGGTTTCGGGACTTGATGAAAAACAGCTTCTTGAACTTAAACAGACAGTTCAGAACTTCACCCATAAATGTGTCAACTCTGCTCAAGCCAGTATTCATTTTGTGTACTATTCACTGGCGATGATACTGGGCGTTGCAGCTTCGGCGACAGTCTATTTTAATTTGCAAGGTTACCATTACCGAACCACATTTATTCTGGCAGTACTCATCCCAGCCACGCTATTGTTGCTCGTCTACTGGAAGATTCTTCGGATGATGATCAGCTTGCCCGATCAGGTGAATGATGTTGTTCAACATGTACTTGAAATGAAGTCCGTCTATCGGCAAAAGCTACCCAAGGTTTACGAACTGCGAAAAGGAATTATTGGCCGGGTGAAGTTGTACTGGTTTTTAGGCAGAGTCTTGCGCGATGGGATCAAACTATTCAAAGACGGCCGTGATCTGCCCCGAAGTTTTGTGATGTTAGCTTTGCTTGGCAATCCACTTTTCTGGATATCTTTACTTGTCTGTTTGTTGGTTTCCTACGGCTTGTCAGCGTTGGTGCTTTTAACGATTTTGATACACCTGACATTTGGCATCTGATCAATTACAGAAACCTGTCGCTTACGCCGAATACTTTTCCGCAATAGGGGATGGATCGGTCTACTTGGCCTTCTACACTTACCAACATTGAAGCGCATGCATTTCATCCACCGTTGGCCTGCCATGTCTGATGCGTGGCGGCGTTGCTATCTATTTGTCCATCAAGGAGCGCACACAATGATATGGATTACACGAAGTCTTGGTTCAAAACGTGGCATGAAAATGCTTGGCATATGCCCCATGCTCGCAATGCTATTGTGGGTCTTGGGACTGACCGTTGAGTCGCAAGCGCAAACGCTTTCATGGGCACCGCCGGAGTTGGTTAATCCCATTACAGTCAACGTCACCAGTTCCTATCGCAGCTTGAATCTTGATACCAATCAGGATTACATCATTCAAATGCCGACTACACCGCTGACGGCTAATGGTGGACTGAATATTATTGGTGGTCACAATGTCGTCCTCATCGGCGGGGAGATTCGTTTTGACACGCCATTGCCCGATGGTTTTCATCCGACGGCGCGTCGCGGTCTGTTCGTCAAGCAGTCCACGGGGACAGTTCACATTGAAGGTTTACTCATCACCGGTGATTATCTGCTCGAAGGCATCAACATCGACATGCGCGATCCCAATGCTGTTTTGCAATTGCAGAATATTCGTATTGACACCGTTACCGGTTCATATGATGGCAACCATGCAGACTGCGTGCAGACGTGGGGTGGCCCATCGGAACTGCGCATTGATCGAATGACCGGCCGCACGACGTATCAAGGTTTTTTCCTGCATCCAGAGCAGTTTGCGGACACCACGCCAATCCTTTTTGACATGCGGAATATCAACATCATCGGTCTGCCCGGTGCGGCTTATCTCTATTGGCAGGCAACCGACTATCCACTGGTGACACAGAACTGCTGGGCAAGTCCGGATGCCGATTCGCCTTGGCCAACCGGTGTGCTTTGGCCCAAAAACGATCCGGTATGGGGGGATGTCCAACAAGGTGTCCCGCCCACCGGAGACTTTGTCACCACCAACGTCGGTATCAACTACGTGTCCCCTGGATACCAAGGCACATCCGCGTTTGCGTATGACGATTTTAATTCCATCACAGGATTGAATCTCCAAGGCAGCAGCATGCAATCCATTGATGATACGTTGGTACTTACATGGGGTGATCGCCAAGGCGCTTCGGCTTGGCAAAACGAAAAACAACCCGTGGCCAACGGCTTTGAAACCATGTTCGAATTCTGCATCACCGATCAACACAACGGCGGGGCGGACGGCTTTGCACTGGTGATCCAGAACGACAGCAATACCGTCCTGGGGGCAGGCAGTTACCGATTGGGTTATGGACATGATATTTACAACAGTCTTGCCATCGAGTTTGATACTTGGCTCGACACGTCCGTCAGTGACCCGAATGACAACCATGTGAGTATTCACACACGTGGTGCGTTACTCAATTCACCTGACGAATCCTGCTCGATTGCATCAGCAACACCTTCGGTGAATCTCTCCGACGGCCAGGTACATCTAGTCGATGTGCTCTATGAGGATGGCACGCTGTATGTCTTTATCGATGATATGAACACGCCAGTGATTGAAGTCGATTATGACCTTGAAAATCTTGGACTCGATGCGGGTAAAGCATGGATCGGCTTTACCGCAGGTACGGGTTGGCGATACCAGACACAGGAAATTCTCTCATGGTATTTCATGGGTTACGAATGATCTGACAAACACCACGCTATTGCACCGCAGAATAATATGCCTTGTTCTGCGGTGTTTTTATGCGCATCGTGGTCAGTCAGTCTGAGCTTCATCTGTAGTCGTTGCTGTGGGTGTTGGGGACGGTGGAGGGTCGAGTACGGACATCGGCATGCCGGTGATGAGTTGGTAGAGGTGTTTGGGAACGCTGGTGTTGTCCTGTGTCTCTTTGAACCATGTGGCACCGACTCCGATGGCGGAGATGGGGACATCTGCTTTACTGTGTCCATGGGTGGTGAATTTGTAACCGGCTTTATGGGCAGCGAGTTTCAGGCAGTTTTCGGTGAATTGATTGTTCTTGCCATGATTGTGTTTAATGGGTTCGCCACTGAGAAGTGCGGTCCAGGTTATTTTCATCACTTGGTTGTGTTCATCAGTAAACGGATCGAGTCGGAAATGTTCCGTGGCCATTTGGATGGCTTGTTCATATGTGGCCTTGTCTTTGACGAGTTGTTTGAGTTTTGATTTGAACTGGTCATAGCTTTGGTTGAATCCTGCCAGATAGGCGGCATTGGGTTTGCCGATTTTTTGCATGCCCCCGGTTTCATGATCTGCGGTGACGATGATGAGGGTGTCGTCGGGATGGTCATTGTAAAATTTCATGGCGACTTTGACGGCATCATCCAGTGCGGTGACTTCCCGGGCCATTGTGCCGATGGCATTGCCGTGACCTGCCCAGTCGATCTTGCCACCTTCGACCATCATGAAAAAGCCTTTGTCGTTGTCCAGCAGTCGAACGGCATGGCTGACAAATTCTGCCAATGTGATGTCCTTCTCATTGCGTTCCAAGTCATAGGGCAGGGGTGAACGTTGAGCATTGGGACTGTCGTTTAGCGCGATGACACGCATGCCGGGTTTTTGTTCTGCCAATGCGCCGAGCGTTTGGGTGATGATAAAGCCGTTGGTCGTAGCTAAATCCAGATTGTTTTGTTGATCGTTTTTAAGACCCGCCAGTCCGCCCCCAGCAAAGTATTCAAATTTCGACTTTGCAAGTTGCTCGGCAATTGGGAAATACTCAGAGCGATTGGCTTGATGAGCATAAAAGCAAGCAGGTGTCGCATGATCGAGTGTGACCGTGGACAGAATGCCGACTTTTAGGCCGAATTGGTGAGCCAGTTCCGCAATAGTGGGAATGGAAGTTTTTAAGTCAGGCAGCAAACCGATGGCACCATTGTTGGTTTTATGTCCACAAGCCAATGCCGTGCCCGCTGCTGCCGAGTCGGTGACTTCGTTGTTCGCTGATCGTGTGTGTATGTATCCCTGAACAGGCAGTTGGTTCATCAATAACGTTGCATCAGGATCGTTGGTGATTCCTTTGAGATATTGCTCGCCGACTTCACGTTGCAGTGGCCCCATCCCATCACCGATGAAGTAGAACACATACTTGGCGCGCTGTTGTGCGTAAGTCGTATGGATCGTACCCACGCATAGCCAGGCACATTGGAGCAGAAGAATCAGACACAATGTTAATCGGTGGTGACGCATGGGGAATCGCAATCCTTTGGAGATGGTTTAACACATCATTGTACACCACAGGGCAGCAGTTGCCATTTGATTCATATGAAAAGGATGTCAAATGGATATTCGGTTTTGCATTAAAATCAGCCGATACCGTCTTACTCACTGAGTATCGGGAAGGTCAATGCGCCAAACGGCGTGTCAGCATCAAGCGTACCGGACATGGTGTAGCTGGCTTGACCACTGCGGATGATGTTCAACGCGCCCAGTCCCAGGCTCATTGCATTAAACGAGATTGGAATCTGCAAGGTCTGCTGTTGACCCTCGGTGAAGTTCAGGGGCTTGGTGACTTTTGAACTGACGACATTTTTACCGCCGATGCCAAAGTCATACTTGAGTTGTTTCATCTTCACAGCAAAGTCGTTGAGATTCGTCACGTTCAAATTAATCGTCGCAGTGGCTTTGGACAGTGAAACATCACCCCATTCGACACTTTCCACCGACACCTTGGGCACCATCGGGACTGGTAGTTCACCTTTGCGATTTAGTGGCAGACTCACCGCACCAATACCCGGCACGTTGGTCGAAAACTTCACGTTCGCATCATAGGCAACCACCTGCCCGGGCCTGACCGTCTGAGCAAGACTCAGCAGCGACGCATAGCTCACCTTCACCGGTACATGGATGACCGATGAACTGCCTGCTGGGATCGACTTGTCGGACTTGATGTTGCCGGAGACAAAGTCGATGTTCTGTGTCGCCAACGCATAGTCCAGATTCACATTGGGAATCGACACCTTGTACGGATTGTTCACCTGTACCGCCAGGTCCACCGTCGCATCGGACAATGATAAATCAGCCAATGAGACCGACTGTAAAGACGCAGTGGGCTTGGGCACCACATCAAGCAGCGAGTTGAGCGTTTCACAACCGGTAAGTGTCAGCAACGAGAAGACCATCACCAATGACAGTGACAAACGAGAAAATGTGTTGGACATGTTGAACCTCATGAGGGGGAATGTGTTGAATCGAGGCTATCCATGATACGCTAACTGCGTTTGAAAGTGATGATGAATTTTTAAACGGGCAACAGTTGCTCTTGTGGTGATTGAGCCTATCATGTCACATGATCTTGGCAATGGAGACTTGCAGATGAGTACATCGACCCTGTCATTACGTCTTGGTGCAGCTTGGTATCCCGAACACTGGCACGCAGATGACATCAAACGTGACATCGATTTGATGCAGGAGTTGGGCATTAACTCCGTTCGCGTGGGCGAGTTTGCATGGTCGAAATTCGAACCCGTCCAAGGTCAATTCAACACGCAGTGGCTTGAGGAGTCAATGGACCTAGCACATGCTGCTGGGATCGGCGTGGTGCTTTGTACACCGACCGCAGCGGCGCCGGCATGGCTCTTTGCCAAGTATCCTGATCTGGGCTTCGTCAGACCTGACGGCTATCGCTATGGCCATGGGGGCCGTCAAGCTGCTGACTACGCACACCCGGACTTTCGCGCGCATTGTCAAAGCATCACCACCGTCATCGCCAAAGCGCTGGGCAAACATCCATCCGTCATCGCCTGGCAGACGGATAATGAATTGTGCGGCCATCAAAAACTCAACGTCTCCGAGCATGCCGTTGCCGGTTGGCATGAATGGCTCAAGCAACGTTATGTCAACATCGACAAGCTCAACGCCGCATGGGGCACGCAGGTCTGGAGTCAGGCGTACAACAGTTTTGATCAGGTTCCGCCGCCGTACCCCTTGGCCAATTGGGCGCACAATCATTCGCTGCATACTGAGTATCGCCGATACATGTTGGACAACGTATTGAGCTTTCAACGCCAGCAGGTGCAGATTATTCGGGAGCATAGTGATGCACCGATCACGCACAACAGTGAAGACAGTGTGGACGAATGGGATCTGACACGTGATTTGGATTTTGCATCGCAGGATTTATATACCCGCGAACGTCCGCTTGGGAACATCCTTTATCGACATGATTGTTTCCGATCCTTGCTGCCGGGTAAGGGCTTTTGGGTGATGGAAACAGAGTCCGCCGGATGCCTTGATGATGACCTGTATCCAGAGGGCAAACTCGCCAACTTTGCGATGGCCTCCTATTGCAGCGGCGCAACGGGGCTAAGCTATTGGCCCTGGCGACAGAACATCAGTGGCAGCGAAATCGTCGGACATTCGTTTATGGTCTACGCCACCGGAGACAAAGCTACCGCATGGGACGGCGTGGCAAAAGTCTCAGCATTACGTAAACAACTCGAACCGATCCTCAGCACATTTGAACCGGCGCCGGCATCTATCGCATTTGTCCGATCCGAACGCAACGGCAACGCTTACTACATGGATCGCATCGCAGGCCTTGAAGCCAACTTCGATTTTCGCGGTAAGCTCGAAGCCCATCATACAACACTACAAGCCATCGGCACTTGGCGGGACGTGGTCTTTGATCAAGCGGATCTTTCGGATTATCGCGTGATTGTCTCGCCATACTTGCCTTACACATCCGCTGACTTTCTTCGGCAGATGCAGGCTCATTTACAAAACGGTGGCATCTGGATCGCCGGCCCGTACACCGGCTATCTCACCGAGTATCACACCAATCCCACCAACGCATTGCTCGGTGAGTTTGAACGCATCTTCGGATTCCAAACCCGGCATTGGGTCAAAATCAACACCTTACCCGTCACCTTGGCCGATGGCACGCAAGCAACCTCGAGTATGCATGCCCATAGCTTTGAACCGTCCAACGAAGATGAAGTCTTGGGCAGCTACAACGGAGCTGGACTTGCTGGCCAAGCTTGGGGATTATGCCGTAAAGTCGGCAAGGGGACGCTGTACATCTTGGGTAGTGAATTGGATGACGTTGCCCGTGAGCAGTTATACAAAACTGTCATGGCACGTGAAGGTATCAACGGATATATCATGCCCGAAGGTATCCAGCGCATCCCGCAGGTCAGTGGCGATGGCAAACACGCATGGGCCTTGGTGAATAATCTCACCACGGATCAGACGATCCAATTGCCAACAACAGGTTGCGATTTATTGACTGGTCAGCCGGTGGAGCAAACACTGAATATGCCCGCCAATAGCAATGCGTTTGTTGTCTTCGATCAACCGGTGTTGGGGTAGTGCCAATTTTATCCGACGAAGAATTTTAACACGTCGCAATGATGTATAGTGCGCCTGTCCTGATGCTCATCTTTGGACGGCTATGCATTGGCTTAAGCCATAGATTTGAGTTGACGCCATTTAACCTTTATAAGTGGTTCAACACTTAGGAAACCCTATGGCAAAACTCGAAGACCAACTTGCGAAGCTCAGTCAATTGCAGTTTGAGAATTCAACGGACACGGCATTGAATAAGGCCAACTGCCAGCCACTCGCCAAAGCGCTTAAGGCAGCGAGTAATCATGTGGTCGCCAAAGCAGCTCAACTCGTTGGCGAACATCGACTCCATGAACTCACCGATGAATTGGTTACTGCGTTTAATCGTTTGATGACCCAACCTGCCAAGCGAGACAAAGGTGGCAACGGACTCACCGAGTTGGTCAAGACGCTAACCTTGCTTGGATACCAGGATGCGGACTTGTTTGCCAAAGGTAGTTTCCATGTTCAGATGGAACCGGTCTATGGCGGTAAAGTGGATGTCGCAGACCATATGCGAGGCTGGTGTGCCCAAGGGTTGGCTCAAAGCAGTGGGGCTGATGCACTGACACATATCGGCCGACTGTTGGCTGACCCATGCCCGACCACGCGAAAGGCAGCAGTCCAGGCTGTGGAAATCAGTGGCAGGGCGGATGTCGGACTCCCGCTGCTGAATTTCAAGATCACTGAAGGTGACGATGACCCACAAGTCATCGGCCAATGTGTCACAGCCATACTGCATCTGACTGATGGGCAAGGTCTGGATTGGATTAAACCCTTGATGGATCACTCCGATGACGCAGTGATTGAACAGACCCTTTTGGCGATGGGGCAGTCGAGGCATACTGGTTTATCAAAAATTCTGCAAGACTTTTATGAGCAGACACTTGAAGCAGATATTCAAAAGGCGACACTATTAGCCTTGGCCATGCTTAGGACGGATGAGTCACTGGGATTTTTGGTTGATCTCGTCGAAGACGGCAGTGTCCGAGCAGCAGAACAAGCGATTGATTCCTTGTCTATCTATAGCTATGACAGTCGTTTGAGAGAAAAATTGATCGCACTCTGCCAAGAGCGAGACGATTTGTATTTGAAACAAAAAGTTCAAACGGCCTTTGGTTCCTGAGCCATCATGGCGTTTAAGTTTGATTGGATGAACTTTTTTGGGAACCGATAGCTCACTCAAATCCGAATATTGGATGCGTAAGTCTTTGTTATTTAGACTTTTTTACGTCCCAAAGCAATTATTCATTGGCATTAATCGACTAAATTTTGTTCATTAAAGTTGACAGTCGCTTAGGGCGGCGCCTATGCTTGATTAAAGCTTTCATTAGAAAACTAATCCTTTCATGAAGGCAAACTAAAGGTTTCATTTTGAAAGACCTGGACAACGATGGTTAGAACTCGCAACAGACCCACACTCAAGGATGTCGCCAAGTTGAGCAACTGCTCAATCGCGGTGGTTTCTACGGTCGTGAACAATGCTAAAGGCAACACACTGGTCAGCGATGAGATGCGTCAACGTGTCAGTGAAGCTGCTCGTGAGTTGGGATATCGAGCTCACTTTGCATCTCGGACCCTGAAGGAAAAATGCAGTCGGACTTTGGGTGTTTATTTTCCTCCGCTTCCTTGGGCAGGTGCTGGTTATGGTTATGAAGGTGCGATGATCCGTGGCGTGGAAAAGGCATGTCGTGAGTTTAATTATGACTTACTGCTGGTGAACATGGCAGGGGACAACGACGCTCAGTCATGCATGGACAAGTTTGCTGAAAGTCGCATCGACGGTCTTGTACTTATGAATGTCGACGATCAGCATGACTGGGTTCCCAAGCTTTTGGAGATCAGTTCCAACGTTGTGGCAGTGGACTATTCGGGTAAAGTCGATCACCTCAATGCGATGCTTTTTGACAATGCCGCTGCCGTACGACTTGGGCTTGAACATCTCCAGTCACTGGGTCATCAACGTATTGGTTTTATCAGTTCCTGTAAGAAGCATATCCATCAGGACACCTTTGAACGCAAGCTTGCATTCTTTGATTCCGTCAAAGCGATGGGACTTGATGACGATGAAGCGTTGATTTTCGACAGCAAGAAAATGGGGCGATCCATTGAGCCTGAAGAAGATTGCTGCACCATTGAAGGGACTAAGGCTGGAGCCTATTTTGCGAGTCTGGGAGATAAGCGTCCCACAGCAATCCTGGCTTATAACGATTTGTCAGCCATTGCCTGTATGAACCATTTCATGTCCGTCGGTATTCAGACTCCCAGGGATGTAAGCATCATGGGGATTGATGATATTGAACTCTGCCAACGTGTGTACCCGACTCTCACGTCGGTGTCACACCCTTTGCCGGAGATGGGTTACACAGCAGCATCCTTTTTGATTAAACACAGCGCCCCGGAACTCCGTGAGAAGCATTCAGGAAAAACCATCCGAAAGGTCTTCGGACCTACGCTAATGGCGCGTCAATCGACGGCGAATTGGGAAAAGTAAAAACACATGTTCACTGCGCTCGCAGATACATGTAGATCATTAGGCAGTTACAAAAAACGGTCATCTACTTGGTGGGGCTCAGGTCATAAACCATCAGAGAGGAACTCTCAAATGAAACGTCAGTACATACAATCTAACCTTAATAATGGATTTACTTTAATTGAACTATTGGTAGTAATCTCCATTGTTTCGCTGTTAATAGCGATTCTACTTCCAGCCTTACAAAAGGCTCGTGAATCGGCAATGACTGCAAAATGCCTAAACAATCAGCGACAATTGATGCTTGGATTTGCAATGTATAACCATGATTTCGATGAATATTATCCAGTGCATTATAAGAAATTCGACCAGATTGATGGCAAGTCTGACGCTTGGGTTCCGTGGTATGGCAAAGCATTTATCGGGCAATACGTCAACAACCGTAATCAATGCTCCAGTGCGTTTCCTCCAGCGAAGCAAGTTCCCTCCAATGATGTGCCTTGGTGTCCGACCGTCAAACCCAACCGTTCTACCGTTGCGCTTGCGATAGGTATTGGGTACAACCAGTATGACGGAAATTGTCTGCACAGCTATATCAGCAATTGGCATAAATCCCAGGGGTATCACATCATGCGTCAGAGCGCAATCAAGAAACCCACGAACTTGTTCATCCTTGCCGATGCTGATATCAAAGAGAAAAGCACATACCGCATTCGTAGACTCAGCCCACATGCAACCGAGCCTTATGCCACGTTACGGCACAGTGATTCCGGCAACTTTGCATTTGCTGATGGTCATGCACGAACAGTCAAAGATCCGGTAGCGGAATATTATGCCGACACACTTGACTCCTCGGCGTTTTAATTAACCAGTTGGCAATGCTTTGAGATTGATGTGTGTTTGGGGCAAACGTTAATATATTGACGAACGTTTTCTCTGAACCTTGATAATCAATATTAAAGTATCGACATAGGGGACTGCTACCGGGAAGTCAATGGTATTCCAGTCAGTAGTCGTGTTGCTTACCGAACCCATTTCGGAATCAATTTCTACTGACACCTCATGTGGGCCCAATATCAGCTTTGCAGAAGGTCACACTGCAGTCATTCCCGATATGGTGGATACCGTGGCGGACAAATCAGTTCTCCTCAACACCAAGTCAAAATAGTGATATGTTATTTCCGTTGATGTGGCATGATTAATACACTTGACAAGCGTGGATCGCAATGATCCAAATTTTATTGATCACTTGTTTTTGAAAGATGTTTAAATGAGTACATTGGCCCTCCGTTTGTTTGACCGATTTATTCTCTCTGTCGTCTGTCTGTTATGCATGGCAGTTCCTGCGATGGCTGATGATGCCAAGTCGTTATTCACGTTTGAAGATCCGTATGAGGTTTCATCTGTCAAAACCCAGAAGTCCGAAGTGACCCGCGTTGAAGTTGAAGGTAAAGCGGTTCTGGAATTCACGGTTGAAAAGGGCTCCTATCCCGGTATCACATTGGAGAACAACGCCCTTTGGGATGCCGGCGATGCAAAGGGGTTGGCATTTGTGGTAACCAATATCGGTGATAAAAATTGCGGGCTGCACGTCCGTGTGGATAATCCCGGTGAATGGGGCAAGGCGCCAACTAACACCAGTCAGACTTGGCTTAAGGCAGGCAAGTCCACGACCGTCAAGGTGATCTTTGGCAAGAATTATGGCCACGACGCCAAGATGGTCGACGCACGCAAATTAGTCCGCATGCTCCTGTTTGTCCCCAATGCCAAGGGCGGCGAAAAAATCCGACTCTCGGCCATTAACCTTATTGCTGATGATGGGAGTTCGGCAACTGCTTCATCAAGCACCGCATCGTCTTCAAGTAACAGCACCGCATTTCGCCCTGGTATTGAAGGGATTCTCTGTGACTTTGATAAGACCTACAACGAATCTTTGATCAAACTCGAAGGCACCAGCATGGACCTCGTCGATGGCGATGACGGTAAAGCACTCAAGCTTTCGATCCCTGCGAATCAAAGCTATCCCGGTATCCGTTTTAATGCTCCCAAAGGCGCCTGGGACTTGTCGGACTTCGGTGGTGTTCAAGTCACCGCGACCAACAACGGAGCCAAGGCGACCCGCGTCTTCCTGCGTTTGGACAATAAAGGTGAACACAAGAAAAGTCCATGGAACACGTCGTATGTCTCCATTAAGCCCGGTGAAACCAAAGATGTCACAGGACTCTTTGGCAAGAATAATGATGGCCCCGGCTATCCGCTTAACTCTGCACGTGTGATTGGTGTATTGGTTTTCACTGACCGTGCCAAGACCGACACCTCGATCACCATTGATAATCTCAAAGCCTTTGGGTCACCTGCTCCAAAGGTCGCTTTGACCGTGCCGCTCTCCGGTGAGATGGAATATTTTGAGGAGTCCTTTGACATTGCAACACGCACCAAGGGACAGGGTGCCAAGGGTGTTCACAGCAAAGGCAAAGTCGAAATTACATTTAACGGCAGCGAAAAATGGCCGTCCTTTAGCATCATGCCCTCTGGCAAATCATGGGATCTGACAAACTTTGAATCCGTGCAAATGGAATTGACAAACACCGGTGACACCGCTGCCAATTTCGGCATGCGTGTCGATAATCCCGGTGCCGATGGCAAGAAAAATTGCAACTCCGAAAATGTCTCACTCAAGCCCGGTGAAACCAAAACCGTCAAAGTCACATTCGGCAAATCGTGGGGCAACAAAGGCTTTGACCTGGACACCTCAAACGTCGTGAACATCATGATCATCGGCCCAAGTAAAGCTGCAAAGGTCACCATCGACAACCTCAAAGCCAATCGCCTCCAATGGGCAGAGCTTCCCGAATGGTTGGGCAAGCAGCCTCCAGTAAAGGGTGACTGGGTCGTGACACTCAATGAGGACTTTACCGAGTCAACACTCAACAAGGACCTGTGGAATACGCGTATGCGTTATGACGGCCCGCTCAAGGGTGAACTGCAGGTTTACTCAGAAAAGAACCTGTCAATCAAGGATGGCAATCTTGAATTCCTCTGCGAAAAGAAGCACGGTCATCAATACGATGACCCCAAGTTGCCCACGCGGGATTACACCACTGCGGTGATCCAGAGTTATGACAAGTTCACACAGAAGTACGGCTACTTCGAGTCTCGCTTCAAAGCACCTACCGCTCGTGGTCTGTGGCCTGCATTCTGGCTAATGCCGGATCGTGGCCCTGAGGCAGGTGATATCTGGAAACGTGGTGCCACCGAAAAAGATGGCATGGAAATCGACATCTACGAATACCTTTGCGAATGGGGGCCCGGTCGCTACAACGTCGCAGCTCACTGGGATGGCTATGGTGCAAACCACAAGTCATGGGGCACGTCCAACCTGTTCCACCTGCCAACCCAAGATGGCTATCACACCTTCGGCTGTCTCTGGGAACCGGGGCGTCTGGTCTTCTACGTCGATGGTAAACAGATGGCAGAATTCAAAAATCCACGCGTTGGCACAACGCCAATGTTCATGATCCTAAACGTCCAGACCGGACGCTGGGCCACCAAGAACATCGACGACTCAGCACTGCCCGACAAGTGGCTCGTCGACTACGTCCGCGTTTGGCAGCTTAAAGAGCGCATCGAAAAATAAGGTTCCCCAATCGAATCTGCAGACATATTCTAAACCACCGTGGTTAAATCAATCACGGTGGTTTTGTTATTGGCCTCATCCGTAAAATCTGTGGGTCGGTATTGAAGTGATCGCACAAGGATTTGCTGGCCAGGGAGCTTCCGCTCCCCGGCCCCTTTGTCGAGTTCATGGCATTGCTGTTTGCAGTGGGCTTCAAACAAGACACACAAGACATCGGTTCATGGGGGGCGATGTCACGCTTGTCCATTGCAACCCCGTCCGCGCCATGCGGCATGGATGGACAAAAGAACCTTGAGCAACGCCGGCCACTCACCGGTCAATTGCAGGAGACCTGTACGCCTCGCTCCCGACCTCGGAAGCCCGGAAAGTCCCATGAACCCAATCCGCGATTTTTTGTCCGTATCCGCGGGCTTCCGGGGGAGCGTTCGCGGCGTAAAGGTCTCCCCGATCAACCGGTGAGTGGCCAGCGTTCCCGTGCTTCGGATAGGCGTGTGACGTTCGTGGCATCAGTGCGACGTACTATCTCAACGGTGCAAGTCTCCAGCCCATGAACCGATGTCATTTTTCTCTTAAACCAATCAATCTGTTAACAGTGATGCCATGAACTGGCATGCAAAACCAAGACCTGCCGAATACTATCACCCTCAAATTTTGCGGAGCAGCCTATTTTTGATGCAGGCCTTAGGACAGTTTACCAAGTAGCAGATCAATCGCCTGGCCAACAGTTCTGATATCGGCGGCTTGATGGTCCGTCACATCGATGTTGTAGGTCTCTTCGACCTGCATGACGAATTCAATCATGTCGATGCTGTCATAGTTCAGATCATCTTCAAACAAAGAGTCACGTGAGACTTCATCAGCAGCGATTGAAATATTCTCAGCGACAAGTGTAATGATCTGCTTCTCGATATCAGCAGGAGAGATGGATTGTGTGGTCATAGTGTTTACCTTTCTGCATGTTGGGACATGGCGTTGACAAGTTTGCGGATGGTTTTAAAGTCCGGCGTGGTTTTGCCTTTCTCAATGCGGTTAAGCGTCTCCACGCGCACGCCTGCAAGTTCCGCCAACTCCTTCTGGGTGATACCTGCTTTGGTGCGACGTTCAACGAGGCGTTGTGCCAGGCGTTCATCACTGATGGTCATCTGATCGAGGGTGTCCATTTTGCGGGTCTTGGGGCCATGCTCCATGAGATGAAGCAATTCAGACTCAGGCAAAATGGCGTAGCTCTTGCCATCGAGTTCAATACGTTGGTATCCGTTTGGTAGTGATTTTTTGCTCATGGGATGAGTTTAATGAAATTGATATAAAAGTCAATATTGATAAGAAAGACAATATTGAAAACAAGAGAAAGTTGGAATGTTATCTGACCTTCGGTCGGCCCGTGTTGACACAACACGGCTCGCTTTCTGAGTTCACGGCGATTGAAAGACATAAAAAAACGCTGCTCGGTTTGAGCAGCGTTTTTAATGTTTTGAAATAGCTGCGACACTTCCGGGGGCGTGTCGCTGATGTCTTGTGTGTTTACGCGTCAACAGCGGGGGTCGGGACCACCGGGCAGAAGCGGGAGCCTTCCAATGGGACGCGACGGTTCACGGCAGGGCCCTTGGGCAGGTAAGGCATCAGGACATAGCAGATGGCAACGACGGCAAAGTTGCCAGGCAGCAGCCACCAGCGGTCAAGGTTGAAGTACACAACCAGGCCGGTGAGCAGGAGCATCATCATGCTGATGGGGATGAGGCTCTGCCATGCCAGTCGCATGAGTTGATCAAAGCGGAATCGCGGCAGGGACCAGCGGATGACCATCGCCAAGGCGATGAGCGTGGTGATCTTGGCACAGAAGACGCTGATTTTCAGGACCACTGCAATGATGCCCCAAACCATTGTGGTTGGTTCACCAAGTGCTGGGAGGATTTTGACGAAGGGGAGAATATCCCAGCCGCCAAGGAACAGTAGACTGAAGATCGCTGCACTGGTGATCATGTGGAAGTATTCGCCCATGAAGAACAGTGCGAATTTCATGGATGAATATTCGGTATGGAAGCCGCCAACGAGTTCCTGTTCACATTCTGCAAGGTCAAACGGTGCACGGTTACATTCGGCTAATCCGCAGATGTAGAACATGATTGCCAGGATCGGTTGGTAGAAGATGTTCCACACGCCGCCTGCCTGGAATTCGATGAGGTAGTCAGCACGTGCTGTCCCGTACATGAGGATGACGGTGAGGATCGTCATGCCCAGGGGGATTTCGTAGCTGACCATTTGAGCGGTCGCACGGAGTCCGCCGAGGAACGAATATTTGTTGTTGGATGCAAAGCCGCCCAGGACCACGCCGTAGACCGCCAGTGAGCCGGTAGCCAGGACGAAGATGATGCCGATGTTGACAGGGGCACCGCCGATGAGCAGGTCTGTGCCGAAAATATGCAGGTATCCGCCGAAGGGCACGATGATCCAACCCACAAGGGCAGGGATCAACGCAAGACCTGGGGCAAGGATAAAGAGCACCTTGTCAGAACCGGGGGCGATGAAGTCTTCTTTGAGAAAGTTCTTGATCGCGTCGGCAATGGGTTGACCCAGTCCCCAGAGACTTTTGGGCAGTCCCGGAATCTGCAAGCCGTAAGGCAGGCCTGTCCGGTTGGGGCCAAGGCGATGTTGAATCCACGATGCAATTTTGCGTTCAAGCAGGATCAAATAGGAGATCGAGCCGAGGAACACGTGGAGCATCACGAGCATGGTGATCAAACTGGCAATAAACTGTGCGCTCATATTGAGTCCAGATACATTTCTATGAGGATTGTAAGTGTACTTTTTAGCCGCAAACGCCTCAGTTAGCAACTTCAAGTCGCCAAGGTTTGTACAATGTCAGGGTTGTTTTTGAGCGGATTGCAGTCGTTTAACTTTGGGCAGTTTGCTCCTTTGTCCGGCTTGTGGTTCCAATCAATGACATCGATCACGCCAAGCATTTGAAATTCCACGAAAACGATCGCATGAAGCATACCGCCACTGACAGTTCATCCAAGAAGCAAACCGAGTCCTTTAAGGAAACGTTTGAGTCGATTGTGATGGCCTTTATCCTTGCCTTTGTCTTCCGCGCGTTTATCGTCGAAGCCTTTGTCATCCCCACCGGTTCGATGGCTCCGACGCTAATGGGACAGCATGCGGATGTGACTTGCCCACAGTGTGGCTATAACTTTGAATCAGACGTCCCCAAGACAGGCATTTACAAGACACCAACTGTCGAAGAACCCTACACTGCGACACTTACCTGTCCAATGTGCAGCTATCCAATCAAAATTGATGCTTTGAATCAGGTACGTCCGGGTGACCGTATTTTGGTTCATAAATTTATCTACAACTTCTCAGAGCCCAAACGCTGGGATGTAGTGGTTTTCAAAAATCCCGCAGAACCACAAGCCAACTTTATCAAGCGTCTTGTGGGGCTGCCCGACGAAAAATTGTTCATCATTGATGGCAATATTTACACACAGCCCAACGCCGAGCCAGACTCACCTTGGCAGATTCAACGCAAAACCCAACGTGAAATCGTCCAGCGAACCGTATGGCAGCCGGTCTATCACAGTGCGTTCTACCCATTGGACGAAGGTGCCTCACCGGATCGTGAAAATCAATGGCAGTTCCCATGGGTCGCGGACATGCCCCAGAGTATTAAACGAGTCAACCGCACTTGGCTCCAATACGATGGCAGTACACCCACAAGACTGGACTTTGATTACAAGCAATTAAGCACCAGTCAGGTCAACATCTTCAACAAGTCCGTCAACAATGCCATTGGTTGGTATCCCTACAACCAACTCACCGGGGAGAAATCCAACGAACCCATTGAAGATATCCGCATCGCGATCAAAGTGGTTCCTGAGCCCAAAGCTGATATCGCAAAGCAGGGCGTTGGACTCACGTTTATGACCACCGGGCGAACAGATGGTTTGATTGCTGTTCCCATTCGTGCGGTGATAGACCAGAAAGGCAAGATTACCATTGCCACAAGTAGCAATGAGTCGCCTGACACATGGCAGCAGCGTGCCACATCACAGATTCAACCGTTGCCTTTGGATCGCGCAAGCCTGGTGGAGTTCTGGTTTGTTGATCAGCAGGTCAGTCTCTGGGTTGATGGGCAGAGGATATCCACATGGGAATATGATGTCCCGATTCAAAAGCTTATCCAACGTCCCGGGGCACCGATCTTCCCGCAGACTTCAGTACAGATTCAAGGGGTTGCTGCAACGATCACGCAGTTGGATTTGGACCGCGATTTGTATTATTCATCCGGCCCCAATCCATACCGCAAGGCTTTAGGTGTGTTATACAAAACCGGGTCGGATCGTCATGGTGAGCCGGCAATGCTTCAAACCGATCAGTTCTATTGTCTGGGGGATAACAGTCCGTCAAGTAGTGATGGGCGATTCTGGACTGATGTGAATCCATGGATTGAACAACGCATGCTCAGCGACAAGAAGCAGGTCACCGGCGTGGTCCCACGGGAACTGATGATTGGCAAAGCATTCTTCGTCTACTTCCCCGCGCCTCATCGCCTCACGCCCACGACCATGGGGATCATCCCCAACTTTGGCGATGTGAGATTTATCCATTGATGTTCAATACATCTCACGTCAGTCACACGTCACCAGATGAATGGATTGGTTAGGGTGTGCTGTTGCGGTTTTTAAGAACCGGCCATAGGTAATTCATAATTCATCAATCACGAAATTCAGCCCATTGACCTGTCGGTATTTGTACAGATATCCAAAGCGACGCAGTGCGACAGTGGCATGTCCGTCAAAGAACAGGACGCTGCCTCGGCCGTCATGCCAGAGGCCGAAGTTGCTTTTGTCTACGCCAGCATGAAGCGTGTAATACGGGATGCCACCGCTGGAGCCTGTTGAGGCGCAACCATCAAAAAGCCAGACCAATTTGCTCAGTCCATCGGTAAAGGTTTCCGGTGCCGTGCCGCTGGCTATGTTGCCATTGTTGGTCAAGACCGAGTCGAAACGGAAGTTGGTGGTGAGTTTGGTGGTGGTGTTGCTGATGTTCACGCCTCGCATGGTGTAGCTTTGGATGACTTTGCTGTAGGTTCCGTCACGTGATGCACTGGTCATGGCGTCTGGGCAGACTGTGCCATAACCATTGCCTGGTGTCGGGAACATGGGCAGGTAATTGCCCATTGCCAGAGCCGTTGGCCAGTAGCGGTCGGTGCTGGTGCCTGGGTCAATATCCCAGTCGGGATCGTACATGCTCATTGTCCAGCTGTTGTAGTCATTGGAGTAGACCATGATTGCTGTACCACTGGATCGAATGTTCGCAAGACAGCCTGTCATGCGAGCCGCGCTGCGCGCTTTGCCCAAAGCAGGCAGGAGTATGGAGATCAAAATCGAGATGATCGAGATGACTACCAATAGTTCGATGAGCGTAAAAGCGTTGCGTGGACGTAACATGATCGGTCTCCTGCAAGGCGCGGGGGTGTCAGATGATTTGAGAAAATGTATCAACTTCACCGCACTTACAGGCCGGTGGATTCACCAATGAACAGGCTCGGTTGCTCAGGTTCCATGAGGATTGAGCCTTGCCAACTGGTTTCTTTGAGTTTCATCCATGAAAGGGATTGTTCGAGGTATTGACTTGCATCACGTGCTTCAAGACAGGTGATGGAAGGTTGCAGATAGCGATTGACTTCTTCGCCGTTGATCGCAGAGATCAATACATCTTTGCCAACGGTTAAACCCGCATCGGCAACCGCGCGACTCGCTCCCACCGCTGCATTGATTGAGCAGCAGAACAGGCCATGGGGCAGGTCTGTCTGAGCGATGGGTTGGATAGGGCAGGGGGTCTGCTTTAAATAATCCGACACCAGGTCATATGCATTGTGCATGGTCATGGTGTAAGGCTTGAACTTGGCGGTAATCATGTCTCCGCCGATGTCGGTGTCGCGTTTGAATTCCCACCATTGGCCGATGCGCGTTTCCATCGTCGGGCCGATGGGTTGAGCGACGACACAATCAACAGTCTGTAAATTTTTAGCAGCAAAGACATCAAGCAGTTGACGGATGTGGTTAGCCGGGAAGCAGTGGATCGACAGTAAGTCCGCCCAACTGTAATCCTGCCCGACGATGACAAGGTGCGGATACCGCTTGAGTCGATCAATGACCGGCTTGGGGAAGGCTTCGGGCCCTGGCAGCAGGAAGACGCCATCGAAGTTCTCCGCCGCCTGAAAGATGGCTGGGTCATCCGAGTGCACATAGTCGATAGGGCGCAGTTGGACACCCAGTTTCGCTGCTGCCTTTTCCAAAGCATACCGCCAGATATGCATCTCCGAGGATGGCCATGCCGGCGTCAGAAACGCCACGCGAGACGTTTGCGTCTCCTGCTTTTGCGAGCAGAGCACCCGGCCGTTTTCGCCACGCATCAAGACGCCTCGATCAATCAGATGCATGATCGCTTTGCGGGCTGTGGTTCGCGAGACACCAATCTCCGATGCCAGATTCATCTCCGTCGGCAAGTCCTCGCTGACGTAATCTCCATAACGGATTCGTTTTTCCAGCAATTGAGAGATTTGTTTGTACTTGACCATGAGTTAAAGACTCAAAAAAGATTCACTTGGTGTATCTGACTGTAGGCGATCCCAAATGCGTTATCAAGTGAATTGTAAAATTTAATACAAAAAATGTATTAAAAATATCTTGATGCCTGACCTGTTTGGGATGTTTTGGCTTAAAATCGTATAAGGCTATAAATTAAAGTTGTTTGTGGGTTTTTATGAATGGTTGTTGATGCTTTAAATGGCAATGGTAAAACCTTTTTTAAGGCATGGAATCAGAATGTAATGGTAGAAAAGAAACATTTCGTGTCTACACTTTGATGGAAGTTTCGGGCGGGTATGTCTGGAGCTAATGTTTAATCGTTAAGGGAAAAGTCAATGCAGCGTCTACTGATATCAACTGTGTTTTGCGTGATCTGTTTGTTTGAATCCATGCTTGGGGCAGCAACGGATCCGGTTAATGGCGAGCAATATGACAACACGACCTTCACGGTTAAAGCAGGGGGCACAGAACTGGCGGTTCATACCTATGAGGATATGTATTACGTGACGCTGCCTTGGACTGGCCCGGTTTTCATGTCGGTGACGTGTATGGACAACAAGCCTATTGAGCAGGCACGCATCCGGCCTGTCCGACTTGGAATCCCAGGGACGATCAGTCAATCCAATCTCAGCTTCCAACTCGATGAACCCCATCACCTGGTCATCAGTATCGACAAGCTCCGCAAGTTGGTCATTGTCCCGCAACTGCCCGATCCCGACCGCCCCGATCTGAGTGACGCAAAGGTTATCAACGTCCAAGACATCGGTGCAGATGCCACAGGCAAGATGGACAACACAGCCATCCTCCAAAAAGCCATTGATGATCTTCCTGCTCAGGGGACGCTGTATTTCCCCGCTGGCCTTTACCGGACCGGCTCATTGAATCTCAAAAGTGACATGACCCTTTACGTTGACGATCAAGCCGTCATCAAAGGTTCCGACGACTTTAGGCTTCACCAATTCCGCAAGAGCTATCTGTACTTCATCAAGGTCGAAGACGCTCAGAATGTCCGCATTCTTGGACATGGCACGATTGATGCCAATGGTGGTCCGATCCGTCGTGCCTGGCAGGTTGAAAAAAACAAACGCAAAGTCGCAGGAAGAAATTTCCTCTCGGTTAACGTGAAAAATCTCACCCTCAAAAACATCACCTTCCGTGAGTCCTATTCATGGAACGTCCACTTCGTGGCATGTGACAATCTCCATGTTGACCGCGTCAAGGTCTTTTCCAGCATGACCAACTCCAATGGTGATGGATTGGATATCGATGGCTGTGATGGCGTTCTCGTGGAGAACTGTTTGATCTTTGCTGAGGACGATGCCATCACCCCCAAGATTGCATGGACGCCGCGTCACAATGCCAAAAATTTTGTCATCCGTGATTGCGTGCTTTGGTCCCAGGCCGCAACAGGTATCCGGCTTGGTGCCGAGGCCAGTGGCGATGAGTATGCCAACATGCTTTTTGAGAACATCGACTTTTTACGAGCCAACACCATGATCCGCATCTACAACTACGATTGGGCAGACATGCACGATATCGTTTTTCGCAACCTGTGGATTGAGGAGTACACGCTTGATGTACAGGACCTGGGCTTTGATGAAATCCAGCGCACCAAAAAACGTGATGCCGGCCAGACGTACCTGTTTTACATCTACATGAAACCGCGCGAATCTCATGTACCTGTAGGTATTGTCCGCGATGTACTGATTGAAAACATTCACACAACCCAGATCGTCAAGTCCAAACTCTTTGGCCTGGATCGACTTGATGGGACAAAGAGCGTCCGCAACATCACCTTCAAAAATTACAGGGTCAATGGCCAATGCATGACCGATCCCAAGACCTTGATGATCGGGATGGAAGGTAATTGTGAACCTGCAATAGTCGTATGTGATTAAAACCGCTTGCGGTTTAGCCATACTTTATTTGATCTTCGTCACGCTGATGATACTCGTCATCGCATGTGTGTCACCGGGTTTGATGGTGACGATGTTGTGTCCGGCGTTGACGGTTTCCACGCAGAGCATTTGAGGCCATTCGTTATCCGCCATGTCCGGCAGGGCTTTACTCTTGTTGATCCATGGGTTCCAGACCACGGTGGCATCGGAACCTTGCTTGGCGATGCTGATCTCGCGGTTTTTCGCTTCGTCGATAATCATGCACGTTGCCTGGGTGTCGCAGAACACGCTGTCGAATTCACCGGTGAAATGCAATGGGCCATCGGGGGCATGCGTGTCGACGCCTGCGACTTTGTCCAGGTAGGGGCGTCCTTCCAAACCGACGACTTGAACATTGTGAATGTCGCTGACACTAAAGTAGCTGTGCAGGGCTTCGGTGATTTTCAGTTCTTTGTCATCGGTGTTTTGGGTTTGCAGAGACATGCTTAATGTCTTGCCAACGGTGATGACGAAACGGGTTTTAAACTCAAACGGCCACAGTTCGTAAGTCTCATCATTGGACTCTGTAGCCAGAGTGATGACGATATTGCCTGCATTGTCTTGTGCGATGGATTCGACATCCCAGGCTTTGACACGAACGATACCGTGGGCGGGCATGTTTTCATCGACAAGGTGTGGGCCAAACCATGGGAAGCAGATGGGGACGCCACCCCGGATGGGTTTGCCATCTTCAAACCAGCTTGCCGAGTTCATAAACAGCACGGGTTCTTCGCCTGTCGGTTGCCAATGGGTGAGATGTGCGCCGTGCAGATAGACCGTTGCTGTGGCCAGGGGACTTTTAACTTCGATACAGGGCAGGTCACCTTTGCCAGTGGTGAAGGTGACAATATTATCAATGCCGAATTGTTCGTTGAGTTGTTCGATGCTCATTTTGGTTCTCGTGGTTGACGGTAGGTGTTGGAAGTTTGAAAGTATAAACGATCAAGATGAGTGAAGCGCTAAACTGCACGCGGATTTGTCATCCAATTACTCTGGCAGTCTTGTCGATAGGCGCACAAAAAAACCGCTGACGTTTGTCAGCGGTTTTTGAATTGATCGTTTGGATCGTCGCGTTATGCGGCAGCTTTTTGAGTGATCGGCATCCGAGCCTTGGCCAGTTCGACGAGTTGGTCGAATGCGGCGGGATCGGCGATGGCAATCTGGCTGAGCATCTTGCGGTTAAGCGTGATGTTGGCTTTCTTCAGGCCGGCGATGAAGCGGCTGTAGTTGTAATCACGAGCTTCGCATGCAGCGGAGATACGAGTGATCCACAGAGCGCGGTAGTCACGCTTGACGAGTTTACGGTCACGGGTCTGGTAGACACCTGAGCGGATGACGGTCTGCTTGACTGTACGCCAGGCACGACTGCGGGAACCGCGGTTACCTTTAGCCTGTTTGAACCAGCGAACTTTGGATTGGCGACGTGCTGCGCCTTTTTGTGCACGGGGCATGAGTAGCTCCTCATTAATTTCACGCAACGGCGGGGATCAACTACATGTTGATTCTTGGCCCGACTTGCTGTGCGGTACAAGACAACTCACCAGGAGTTGTCGAAATAAACAATTTATTCTGCGGCAGCGGCTTCGGTGGTCACCGGGGCGACTGACTTGGCATCACCACGCTTAAGCGGACGGTGAAGCATGGCAGACAAGCGACCCATATCGGCCTTGGTGGCCAGGCTCTTGAGCTGCAGGTGACGGCACTTTTTGCCGGACTTGTGGCTCATCAGGTGACCGGAGAAAGCCTTTTTGAACTTGACTTTACCGCTTGCGGTGACCTTGATGCGCTTCGTAAGGCCTTTATGTGACTTGAGCTTAGGCATTGGTGTCTTCTTTCTGGATGCAATTTTCGTACAAACGAGCCGAGCATTGTAGCAGAATGCATCCTTGATGCAACTGTCTGTTGGCACGCTCAAGTCAGACTTACTGTAGCAGAATCAATTCACCAGGTTGGATCGCCAAGTCTGTATCCGGAGAAATGGTGCTGGTTTGCTGGCAATGACCCGCAGCTGCGACACGCCAGCAGGAGATTGCCGGCGGGGTGAAGGTCTGCAGTGTTTGTGAGTGGTTGTATGCCATGTGGATGGTTGGTTTACCAGGTCGGGTGATCGTGATTGCCAGTACGCCGTCTGCCAAAGGTTGTGTCTGCAAGCCATAGGGTTCTGTCCCGACCTTGGAGGCGCTAAGACCGTAGCCAAAGGTGTCGCCCGCAGCGTGACTTTGTGATGACACGTCAGCCACATGGACCCATGCTTGACGGGTTTTGTCGTTTTCGGTGATCAGTTCGACGGAACTGACCTGTGTGCCGAGGAGTTGGTATTGCAAGCTGCCACTGGTGAGAAGCATTGGATTGGAGGCATCCGCGGAGATGTCATGGCTGACACTCAGGTACCCGCGTGGCAGGGCGTTGTCGGTGTTCACATCCGCATAGATGCTAAGCCAACCCGCCGCTCCTTGATCGTCGGCAAACCAGAGTTGCGTCAGCGTCCAATCGCCAGATGCCGGTTCAGGTGAGTTGGCGAAAAATGCCTGTTTGGGTTGGTATTGCCATGCGTTGGCGATCCAGTCCGTCCCCACGAGACTTCGGCGAGCAGGCAAGGCATCTGTCCCGGCAGTGATGAGACTTTGAGGTCTGGCGTAGGCATTGTAATTCTGGTTACGCAGCACCGGCAGAGCGACCACATTCAGATAGCCTTCAAAGCCAAAATGACTTTGACCGCTGGCGACACTGATTCCGATATGGGTGTCTGCATAGGCTTTACCCGGGAGTACAACCTGCCAGTCGCCTTTGCGAAGTTGTGGGCCATCGAAGTTGGTGTTGTAGCGAATCAGGTCCGCGCCGAGTTGTTCATTGCCTGGGATTGTCGGGTCCCAGAAATACATGGGGTAGTACGAGTACATGTAGCGTTGGCCGTTGTGATCGCGACGATATTGAGCCAAGGTGCGTGTTAATGGATCACGGGACAGGCCAGCTGCAATCTCCACGCCATGGATCGGCCCACCGGTTCCCCAGTGATGTTTCCACCATGGTGCCGAAGCACCTTCCATCAAACCGTTGGCCAAAGCATCTTTGGAATACGCTGCGAGTTTGATAAGCATTTGCTTGGCCAGTGGATCACGTGAAAGCTGGTAATACCGTCCAAGAAAGCTAGCATCAAATCCGTAGTAAACCTGTGATGGGCCGGATTCACGGATGTAATGAAAAGCGCCGTTGACTTCCTGCATCTGCTGGGATTGGACGACCAGATCATGAGCCATCTGTGTATAGCGTGTGTCGTTGTATAACTGTCCAGCAAGTTGCAGGATGGCTGCGGATTGATGCAGGGTGTTGGCAGCAACGGAGGTCCAGCTGCTGGGGTTGGCATTGTCCTGGTAGCTTTTTTCTGCGATGGGTTGTAGTGCATTAAGCCACTGTGTGATTTTTTCAGCAGGCGGGTTGGTTGCACGCTGCCACATCCGAATGCATTCGAGATTGGTCAAAATGCTCCAGAAGGTTTCCTGTTTTTCAACGGTTTGTGCCACTGCATAATCCATGACAGTGATTGCTTGTTCGCGTAGAGCTGCGTCTGCAAGCAGCTGACTTTCAGGAGCACAGGTTCCCCAAACCAGCCAGAACGGATTGGTATTCTGACTGCGATCGCGTACGGCATTGCTGTTGGCCAGCGTGACATAGGGATTGTCCGGAGACTGGATGGCATCGGGATTGCCGCACCAATCATCACCGCCGCGAAACGCGGGGCTTTGAGCAAGGATAAGTGATGCGATGCAGCATATAAGGACTGGCGCAAGGATGAGAAGTTTGTGCGTGAACATGGGTGATCCTGTTTTGATATGGGGTTGCAAATGTAAATATTGATGATGTGACAACAACTGTTTTGACATAGAGATTAATAGTTTGGAGGGGATGGATAGTCTTTCCTGATCCAGTATTTGGCAGGTGTAAAAGCACTAACCAATGGAAGAACATCCGTTGAGACAGCAGTGACCTGGCCATCAAGAAAACTCATATTCACAGCGTTGTCACGATGTCGGGGATCAAGCGTCCCATTGGGAGCCAGAGAGAATTTGCCGTCTGCATTGATGCTCAATCGTATACCGCTTTTGGCGTCGACAGTGAAAACTTTGCCTTTGGTATGGATGTAATCACGCAGGCGATACGCTGGCCAGATGGGAGCTTCCCCGCCGGAGACTTCGCCAAGGCCGGTACTTACCAGATAGGAAGGAGAGTTGGTCGCGTTTCCTTCGGGCTTGGTGGGGCAGTTGAAAATTTCACTGCCAGGTGTCTGTGGGTTGGGCATGGATGTTTTGTTACCCACAAAGCGTGCCAGGCGATTCATGGTGGACTTGGTAGCGTATTGATTGCCGCTGTTGGGATTCGATGCATTCCAGCCGTGGGGCAGGTAGCCGTTGCTTTCATCGGTGTACATCACGCTGCCCAGGTAGAGTTGGCGTTGCTGGTTGAGACAGATGACACTGCGTGCAGCTTTACGGGCATTGCCCAGTGCAGGCAGCAGGATGGCGATGAGCAGGCTGATGATGCTGATGACCACGAGTAATTCAATCAATGTGAAAGCATGCTTCCGGTTCATGGGAAACTCCTGTGGTTTAAACGATGTTTTCGACGTTAAGGCGTCGGGTTTCCGCCACAAGACTGACGGATGATTAACTGGGGGGCGACCCAGACGTTTTCTATGGGTTTGGTTTTTGAGTCGGTTAGATGGTTGATGAGCAGTGTCGCTGCCTGTTTACCGATCTGGTCAGCCTGTTGGCCGATGGTGCTCAAACGAGGGCGGATGTATTGACCTTCTTTGAGATTACCCACGCCGATGACTGCGACATCATCGGGGATTTTGTAGCTGTGGTCGGTGAGTGTTTCAATCGTGCCGATGGCTGCCATGTCAGTGGATGCGAAGATTGCTGAGAATTTTTGTTTGCTTGCCAGGAGTTGTTTGACACCTGCCTGGGCGCCTTCAAGTCCAAAGTCGTTTTCGACTTCCACTGCAATGGGCTTGAGGCGGGCATTGTTCATTGCTTTGAGATAGCCTTCGTGGCGTCCCATGCTTGACGAGCAAATACTGCGTGAAAACAGATGTGCGATTTGCTTGTGACCCAGTGAAATCAAATGCTCGGTAGCCATTTGTCCTATGTGAATGTCATCGACATCAACGAAGGGGATATCAATGCCATCGGCCTGCCCATCGAGCAGAATCATTTTGACTTGAGCTTTGAGCAGTCGCTTAAGTAGCGGTTGGTGATCCTGCCACGCCGTGACGATCAAGCCGTCTACGCGACGTTGCCTGAGCATCGTGATCTGTTTGTCCAGCAAGGCAGCATCACTGTGAAACTGACAAATGAGCACCTGATATCCCTGTGCCGCAGCTTGCGTTTCTATGGCATCAAGAATCTGAGGGTAAAACGAATAAGTCACCGACGGGATCACCACGCCAAGTACATGTGTTCGCTTGCTGCGAAGGGATGCAACCAGCGCGTTGGGTTGAAAATCATACTTGCGGACAAGCTCCATGATCTTCTCACGCTTCTGCGCACCGACCTTGTGTTCACGCCCGTTTAGGACGTGACTCACCGCGGTACGTGAGACGCCAGCCTTATCAGCAAGTTCCTGTATCGAGATCATCAGATGCCCGCTCCAACTAAAGACATTGTGTCGGTCGTGATATAAGTATCATATGTGACCTAGTCAAAAAGTCTACTATCTGCTCTCGTTTATTTTGTGTCTGTTTCCGGAATCGGTTCATGGGGAATTATTTTATTGTTACATCGTTAAGAGTGACCCCCGCCCAAAATCAGGCAAATGCAAATAATTGTTACACATTTTTTTGTGTTTGGCAGGATTCAATTTCAACCTGTGCCGTCTATCCCAATCAGGAATGATCTAGTCACGGTGCACAGTTTTTTTTCGGCACATTGTGCTGGTTTTTCTAAATTCCGAAGGTCTTCTACCCCAACGTCGCAGCCAGAGGGGCCTGCGGGAAAATGACGACACGCAAGCACAAGCGAGTTTGAGATGAAAACGAATTTGAAAATGATCGTGATGAGCTGCCTGCTGGTAGCAACATTCAGCAATTTTGCACAAGCTACTCTTACACATCATGACTGCAAGTATGACGGCACCGTCGTCGTGCGTGACTCAGCATTGTCCAGTAGCTACTACGTCGACGGCACCAAGTCCACTGACCTGCGTGTGGAGAAGAGATCCAGCGGTTACTACAACATCACAACAGGCGCATTGAATTTGGATATTCGCAACAAGTCCAACCCCGGTTCCGCCAGTTCCAGCTGGTATAATTTCCAAGCCTATTGCATTGAAAAAACACAAAGTATCAAGTTCGGCCATAATCCCAGTGACACATACGGTTATGGCTATGATGTGGTTGACCTTTCAGGCTACAACGGCATCAGCAATTCAGAAGTGAGTTTTTTAGGCAAGCTTTGGGCCAACGCCTTTGATATCTCCAAAACCGGTGCAGTGCAGGCTGCTGCTTTTCAGGCTTTGGTCTGGGAAATGGTCTATGACAGCAGTAACGATCTGGACGACGACAACTTCGACCTCTACCGCAATAACACCTTCACAAAGGACGTGTACGAATTAGCCAAGGATTGGACTAAGAACATCACTGATGGTATCTGGACCGACTCAGTTGAACTATTTGTCCTCAAGAGTGACTGCTCACAGGACTTTATTACCACAGTGCCTGAACCTTCAAGCATGGCTCTGGCTCTTATCGGTGGCATGATGCTCCTTGGCCGCGGTCGCCGTCAACGTGTCGCATAACACAATACACATCGCACATTCCCATAAGGGACGCAGTTAACCCCTTGTGCAACACAGGCCCGGTCGCAGAGACGCACTGGGCCTGTGTTTTTTTGTATCAGTGATTAGTGAAATAGCTGCGACACTGCGTGTCGCTGATGCCTTGCGAATGACAGGGAAATGAACATTAAAAAAACCGCGTCACTTGCTAAGCACATGACGCGGTTTTGATATTCAGATTTTTGTCGAGAAGAGCATTAGGAATCGACTCCCTAATCACAAATCCCTGTCTTACGCTTTGTAGCGGAAGCGTCCGCGACTCTTGACGATGCCGCGTTTGTTGGCAGCCATGTGCTCAAGAATATGGAACAGCGTTTCGACTTCATGGGGCAGGCCCATTTTGTCAGCGATCTGCTCGATAGTCAGATTCTCGCCGGTTTCCTTGAGCCAATTGACGACTTTGCCTTGGAGTTCAAGCACAGTCGTTGCTGCTTTTTTACCCGCTTCAACGCCGGGTTGATGATAGGCGTTGATGTTCACCAGTGAAGCATAGAAGCCCACTGCACGTTCAAAGAGTGCAATGAGTCCACCCAACGCCTGGGCATCGAGTTTCTTGAGGGTGATGGTGATCGAGTCACGACCCTTTTCGGTCAGTGCGGTACGGGTACCTTGCCAGAAGCCGTTGAGGTAGTCACCACTGGTCACACCTTCTTCAACATCTGGGACGACCTTGGCAATGTTGGGCGCACGGTCTTGGAGGACAACGATGAAGGTTGCAAAGAAGTTGTTGACACCTTCACGCAGTTGCTGGACAAAAGCATGCTGGTCGGTTGAACCCTTATTGCCATAGACAGCGATGCCTTGGTTGACTTCGTTGCCTTCAAGGTCGAATTCCTTGCCGATGGATTCCATGACCAACTGCTGGAGATATCGACTCATCAGCAGCAGGCGGTCTTTGTATGGCAGGATCACCATGTCCTTGGCACCGACACCACCGGTTGCATGAAGCCACATCAAAGCCAGGCGAGCTGCCGGGTTTTTCTTGGTGTCTTCCAGGCGGGTGGACTTGTCCATCTCCGCAGCACCTTGAAGCAGTTGATCAATATCAACACCTTGCAACGCAGCAGGCAGCAATCCGACTGCTGAAAGCACGCTGGTACGACCGCCAACCCAATCCCACATCGGGAAGATGTCGATCCAACCTTGTTCCTTGGCCACATTAAACAGCTGTGATCCGTCGGAGGTGACTGCGACCGCTTGCTTGGCGAAGTCCAATTTCTTGGTTGAAAAAGCGTACTGGATTTCGAGCATGCCGTTGCGGGTTTCTTTGGTCCCACCGGACTTGGAGATGACGATGACCATCGTGCTTTTGAGTCGTGAACCCAAATCAGCGATCACGCGGTCAAATCCATCTGGATCGGTGTTGTCAAAGAAGTGCAACGCCATCTTGTCGCGCTTGGTCCCCAGGCAGTCGGAGACCAGTTGTGGGCCAAGAGCCGAGCCACCGATCCCTACGATCAGCAGGTCGGTGAAACGTGAGGATTCAGGCGGGACGATTTCACGGTTGTGAATCTTGCCTGCGAATTCCTTGATACGCAGCACGGTCGATTCGACTTCGTGTGCGATCTCATCGTTGGGAGCAAGATGCGGTGTCCGCAGCCAATAGTGTCCGACCATGCGCTGTTCGTCGGGGTTGGCAATATCGCCAGCTTCCAGGCCGCGCATGTCTTTATAGACTTGTTGCATTTTCTCTTCGTGATCAGAGAAAAACTTGTTGGGGAAATCGACTCGTGAAATATCCAACTTCATGCCCACGCCGGAGCATTCACAGAGATATTTACGATAGCGACGCCACAATTCCAGAGAATCCATGGCAGACCTCCTGAGAGTTTGAGTGATGCGAGATTAAAACTGACTGTGTGTTTTCTGAACAATCAGACGGTAGCGTTTATTCTGGTCCGATTCATATATCTCAACCAGTAACGCGGGAAAAGAACGATCAGGGCGGAAGAGTCCGGGCGTCGGATACTTCTCGCCGTATTGATTGATGAATGTCTTCAAAGCCACGCTGGTCGTCTTGCCCACGGGAATGTCCGTCACACGGGTAACATAGCGTTGGTTGATCCACACCTGCACGTCATTGAAGGATGTGACCGTGCGGTTGGTGATCTTGATCGACTTTCTATCCTGCACGACGGTCATGGACAGATCGCCAGCGAATTGTTGCTTGTCGCCAGGATATTTCAGTGACCAAAGTGGGGCGATTGCGGGTGTCTGGGGTTCTGCTTGGATTTGAGGTTCAACTGGAGCAGCAGGCATCGGCTCAGGTGTTGATTCAGGAGCAGGGGTTGGCTCGACAGTAGCAACAGCAGCAGCAGGTGCAGGAGTCGGTTCGACTACAGCAACGGCTGGAGCAGGTTCGGACTTAGGCTCAGCGGCAGGCATTGGGTCAGATTGAGGTTCCTGAACATCATTGGAAACTTCACCGCCATCAACAGTGACCGACGGACTGTTTAATGTCGCCGTATCGCTGTCAACCATCACTTCCGGTTCAGGCGTGGGAATTTCGACCGTCTGAGAATCAGTTTCCGCAGGGGCGGTTTCGGCAGACTTACAGCCGGCAAACACGAGTGCACCTGTAAGTACAAACAGGCCCAGCAGTCTGTGCGCAACATAGCTCATCTATCTGTCTTCCTTCTACAATGAAGCTCAATTCGGTCAATAGGATGTTCAAACACCCGTCAGAGTTCACACTATAATGCCTTGCATGACGCAAATCGGCAAGCTGACAATCGACGCTCCCTTCTTTCAGGCCGGACTGGCCGGGTATTCTGACACCGCCATGCGACTGGTCGCTCGCAAGCATGGGTGCCCATTGTGCGTCACCGAAGCGATGCTCGATCAGTTCCTCATTAACGGCGGAAAAGGCTTAACTCACGCAGAAATCGACCCGGATGACCACCCGATCGTCGGTCAATTGATGGGATCGCATCCCGATGATATCGCCAGTGGATGCAAGATTCTCGTCAAACTTGGGTACGATATTGTGGATGTGAACCTGGCTTGTCCGGTGAAAAAAATTCGCAAAAAAGCACGTGGCGGGCACCTGCTGTCCGAGCCGGATGCAGCGATTGACATCCTCAAAGCGGTCAAGCAAGCCGTCGGCGATGACGTGCCACTGACCATCAAACTCCGTCGAGGGACCGACGACAGCCCCGAGGCGACCGCCAATTTTCATCAAATTTTCCAGGCAGTCATCGACCAGGGCTTTGCCGGCGCAGTTGTCCACGGGCGAAGTGTGACCCAGAAATATATCGGCCCATCACGTTGGTCCTTCCTTAAGGATTTGGTGGACCAGTACGGCCAAACCCCCAACTTCACCATCGGCGGGTCAGGCGACATCTGGGATGCCCATGACATCTTCCGCATGATCCAACACACCGGTGTGGACATTGTCTCCGTGGCCCGTGGCTGTATCGGTAACCCATGGCTCTTCCAGCAAGCCCGACTGCTGATGACCAATCCTGATGCAGACCCAACGCAGTTGGCACCCACCATCGCACAGCAACGCCAAGTCCTCCTCGAACACTTTGAACTCTCCCAACGACTCCATGGCGAACGCATGGCATCCATGATGATGCGAAAGTTCGGCATCAAGTTCTCATCCCATCATCCCGATCCCACTGCCGTCAAAGAAGCCTTTATCAAAGTCAAATCACTAAGTGATTGGCATGGCGTACTGGATGGTTTTTACGCAGTGACACAACCGGCCTGAATGTAAAAAGATTGTTCAGTGTTGTTCATCAATGGTTGGATCAGGTAAGATTTATTCATCGCTTCTCTATTGGGTTCGGGGAACAAAACAACAATTTAATCATCACACCGGGAGGATTCCATGCCCTTAACAGTCAACGGGATTGGTACTACTTACTACGGCAAGAAAAATGCACAGACCCGACAAGGCGAGTGTTATGCTTGTCATCGCCAGACCACACTCACATCCTATGACACCAAGATGTGGTTTGTGCTGCTATTGGTTCCAATTATCCCCATGGGACGCAAACGGATTATTGATCAATGTGCCGACTGTTCACGTCATCACATGATGAGTCAGAGCGAATGGGCGAAACTCAAAGAGGAACGCGATGACAAGATCGATACTTACACGCGCAAGCCGGAGAATCCTGAGTTTGCCAAGCAAGCCTTGCAAGCTGTGATGGCGACCTGTGATCCTGATGCGCTGATGGCTTTGGGATCGGTGATTGAAGAACGTTTGGGTGGTGACAAGGATAGCCTGGTCTTGTTGGTAGGTTGCTATGCACAGTTCCAAAAGCTTGAGGATATTCAGCGCGTGATGTACCGCGTAGTCGAACTCGACAGTGATCCCAAGTGGCGGGTGCTGCTTGGCGATACCTTGTTGCGATTGGATAAGCCTGATGATGCGGTCCCGTATCTGACACATATTATTGAAAACCAAGTTGCTGAAGATACCGACACCCTCGTGCTGTTGGGGCAGGTCTATCAACAGCAAGGCAGACACGAAGAAGCCTCCCTTGCCTTTGATCAGGCGATGGAGATTGTCCCGGAGCTTGCCAACAACAAAGCTTTTACGCGTATGCAGCGTGAGTCGGCTAAACGCATGGGGACCGATGAACGTGTCGAGAGTCACAAGATCATCCAAAAGGCCGAAAATGCCGATAAATTCAGGCGTTATTCCAGGATTGCAGCGGTGGTCGCCATTCTCGCTGCAGTGGTTTTCAGCATTGTTTCGATATCCATGAGCTATCGTCGGAGCATTTATCTGGTCAATGGTTTGCCCAAACCCTATACCGTGAATGTCAATGGAGAGTCGATCACGTTACAGCCGATGTCGCCTCGATGGTTGTCCGTTGCTGAAGGTGATGTGTCGGTCACTTCAGATGATCCGATGGTGTCCTTTGGGCCGCAGACCGCAACCATCACGTCGTCGTTCTTCACGCGTCCATTTGATCAGCGTGAATTTATTTTGAATCCAGATCATGCAGCGATACTCGATCATGAAACAGTGGTGTACACCAGCAACAATTCATCGTTGGAGCCAGTCGCACCGACAAGTAATTATCACTGTGGCCAGTTCTTTTATTGTCACGGCGATGGGTTTAAAACCCTCGCCTTCAGGCGAAACCTTTAGGTTTTACAATTTTTGTCCATTTGAGGTTTGGAATACGTTTTGGT
>MDTD01074735.1_pt1 | contig 69748 bp, 88 predicted proteins | sample 811221 | NCBI WGS metagenome assembly MDTD01 (sample SAMN05326646, study PRJNA326480) | marine metagenome | isolation source: seawater | place: Pacific Ocean: South West | collected 2011 | reverse complement strand
TTGCACCGATCGCAATGGATGAAGGGTTACGCTTCGCAATTCGTGAAGGTGGTCGCACCGTTGGAGCTGGTGTGGTTGCTAAAATTATTGAATAACTTTTTGAGTAACTTGCAATGACCAATCAACGCATAAGAATCCGCTTGAAGTCTTTTGATCATAGATTAATTGATCAATCAGCTAGTGAGATTGTAGACACAGCTAAACGCACTGGTGCTCAGGTACTAGGACCAATTCCATTGCCAACAAAAAAAGAACGTTACACTGTTTTAATTTCTCCCCACGTAAATAAAGACGCAAGGGATCAATATGAAATTCGTACTCATAAGCGACTCATGGATATTGTTGACCCAACAGATAAGACGGTGGATGCTTTAATGAAACTGGACTTAGCCGCTGGCGTTGACGTACAGATAAAATTAAATTGAGGTTTTGAAAGTGTCAATTGGAATAGTAGGGCGAAAAACAGGAATGACAAGAGTCTTCAGTGACGACGGTGCCTCGACACCTGTAACAGTTATTGAGGTTGAGCCTAATCGTGTAACGAAAAAGTCAAATTTAGAAGATGATGGCTATAATTTTTTACAAGTTACAACGGGTTCAAAAAAAGCTTCTCGTATCAATAAACCAGAAGCAGGCCACTTTGCAAAAGCCGGAGTTGAGGCTGGCAGAGGTTTGTGGGAATTCCGAATAGAGGGTAAGGCTGAGGAAGCACCAAACGTAGGTGACAGTATAGATGTTAGTATTTTTGAGGCCGGACAGAAAGTCGATGTTAGGGGCTTCTCTAAAGGAAAAGGTTTTCAGGGCGGGGTAAAGCGTCATAATTTTAAGATGCAAGATGCTACACACGGAAACTCTCTTTCACATAGAGCACCCGGATCCATTGGCCAATGCCAAACCCCTGGTAGAGTTTTTAAAGGGAAAAAAATGGCAGGACATATGGGTGCTGAAAACGTATGTACACAAAATATAGAAGTAGTGAAGGTTGACAAAGATCGAAATCTACTTTTAGTAAAGGGTGCAGTCCCTGGAGCAACCGGAGGTGATGTAATCATCACCCCAGCTATTAAATTTAAAAATAAGGGATAACTGATGAATCTAGATATACAAGGCGGAAAAAAAGTATCTGTTTCTGAGGTGATCTTTGGGGCAGACTATAAAGAGAGTCTTATACATCAAGTAATTGTTGCATATATGAATGCAGCACGATCTGGTAGCAAAAAACAGAAGAACAGATCTGAAGTTTCCGGTGGTGGGGCCAAACCTTGGCGACAGAAAGGTACCGGCAGAGCAAGAGCGGGAACTATTCGTAGTCCTATTTTTCGATCCGGCGGGGTTACTTTCGCAGCAAAACCTAGAAACTATGAGCAAAAAATTAATCGTAAGATGTACAAGGGCGCACTAAGATCGATTTTATCTGAACTAGTTCGGCAAGAAAGATTGATAGTGGTCGATTCATTCGAAATAAAAGCACCAAAAACAAAAGAACTTAAAGAGAAGCTGGCGAAAATGGACTTACAAGAGGCTTTGGTTATTACCGAAAACTTTGATGAAAACTTAATGCTTGCCTCCCGGAATCTTTATAACGTGGGTATTACTTCCGCTGATGAAATAGGCCCAGTCTCGCTGATTGGGTTTGAAAAGACGATTATTACCTCTAAGGCAATAAAAATTCTTGAAGAGAAGTTATCATGAGTAGCGGTAGATTATTGAAGATACTTTTATCGCCTTTAGTTTCTGAGAAAAGCGTGAGAGCTGCAGATATAGGAAATCAATTTGCTTTCAAAGTTGCTAAGGATGCGACTAAGCCTGAAATTAAAGCAGCTGTTGAATTATTATTCGAAGTAAATGTAGAAAAAGTGCAAGTCTTAAATGTAAAAGGAAAAACAAAACGGTTTGGACAGACCACTGGAAAGCGTGCAAGTTGGAAAAAAGCTTATGTTCGTCTTGCAGAGGGTCAAGATATTAATTTTGCGGAGAGTAATTAAGCTCTCTTTATGTAAAGAAGATAAAACTTATGTCAATTGCAAAAACAAAACCGACATCTCCTGGACAACGCCATGTTGTGAAAGTAAAACGTGAGGGTTTGCACAAAGGAGACCCGTTGCGTGCTCTGCTTGGTAAGAAAAGTAAAACTGGTGGAAGAAACGGTAAAGGCCGAATTACCACAAGGCACAAAGGCGGTGGACATAAGCAGCGATACAGGATCATCGATTTTAAAAGAGATAAAGATGGATCGATAGGTACTGTCGAACGTTTAGAATATGATCCGAATCGTACTGCCAATATCGCTCTCATCAAGTATGAGGACGGTGAATTTCGATACATCATAGCGCCAGATGGATTAAAAAATGGAGATAAAATACAGTCCGGAAACGATGCCCCCATTGGTAAAGGCAATTGTATGACATTACGAAACATGCCCATAGGTAGCTTGATTCACTGTATAGAGCTTAAAATAGGCAAAGGTGCTCAAATGGCACGTTCCGCAGGAACATCTGCACAGTTGGTTGCGAGAGATGGAGACTATGCAACTTTGAGACTTCGTTCGGGTGAGATGAGGAAAGTTCATTGCGACTGTCGTGCAACACTTGGTGAGGTTAGTAACTCAGAGCATAACTTACGCAAGTTAGGAAAAGCCGGTGCTTCTCGGTGGCGTGGAGTGCGTCCCACTGTGAGAGGGGTAGCCATGAATCCAGTCGACCACCCTCATGGTGGTGGAGAGGGTAAATCCTCTGGTGGTCGTCATCCTGTAAGCCCGTGGGGAACCCCAACAAAAGGCAAGAAAACGCGCTCAAATAAGCGTACCGATAAATTTATTGTTCGCGACAGACGTCGTAAATAAGAGCTGGAGAAAAAAGGTAATGCCACGTTCCATTCGTAAAGGCCCTTTTATAGATCTACACTTAGCCAAGAAGGTTGAGGTAGCAAGGGCGAAAAATGACCGCAAACCAATTAAAACTTGGTCTCGTCGTTCTATGGTAAGTCCGGATATGGTTGGTTTAACTATTGCAATCCATAATGGGAAATCTCACGTTCCAGTGCTGGTTACAGAAAATATGGTTGGTCATAAGCTTGGAGAGTTTGCCCTAACTAGGAATTATCGTGGACATGATGCTGACAAGAAGACCAAGAGGTAGGATTAGAAGATGCAAGTTGCCGCAAAATTAAGATTCGCTAGGTTGTCAGCACAGAAAGGTAGGTTGATTGCCGATCAAATTAGGGGGCTACCTGTAGAGGAGGCTCTAAATACTTTGTCTTTTAGTAAGAAAAAAGGCGCGGCGATGATGAAAAAGGTGCTTGATTCTGCGATTGCAAACGCAGAGAACAATGAAGGTGCAGATATTGATGAGCTTAAGGTTGCGCTAGTCAGTGTTGATGAGGGTCCAACAATGAAACGTATGAGAGCTAGAGCGAAAGGCCGAGGCACTCAAATACTAAAACGCACAAGTCATATTACAGTTACTTTAGCGGACGAATAAAAATTATGGGACAAAAGATACATCCAAATGGCATAAGGTTAGGAATAGTCTCTGATTGGACTTCAAAATGGTATGCAGATAGCCAAGACTATGCTGACTTATTGAATGTCGATTTAGAGGTAAGAGAATTCTTGAGACAGAAGCTAAAACAGGCCTCTGTGAGTAGAATTCAAATAGATCGTCCAGCGAAAAATGCACACATAACGATACATACAGCAAGACCTGGTTTGGTAATTGGTAAAAAAGGTGAAGACATCGATGCCTTGAGGAGAGAAATCGGTGAAAGAATGGGTATACCTGTACACATAAGTATAGAAGAAATTCGAAAGCCAGAGCTCGATTCCCAATTGGTAGCTGAAAGTATCGCCCAACAATTAGAACGTCGAATTATGTTTAGGAGAGCAATGAAGAGAGCAGTGCAAAATGCTATGCGATTAGGTGCTGGAGGCGTAAAAATTAATATCGCGGGGCGATTGAATGGCGCTGAAATCGCGCGGAGTGAATGGTATAGAGAAGGCAGAGTTCCTTTACATACCTTACGGGCCGATATCGATTATGGTTTTGCTGAAGCCCTCACAACATATGGAATTATTGGTATTAAAACATGGATTTTTAAGGGTGAAGTTTTTGGTGATCGCGAGGAGGAAAATGAAACTGAGGTGACCAATAAGTCTAAAGGCACTGGAGGCTAGGCGATGTTACAACCAAAACGTACAAAATTTCGAAAGCAGCACAAGGGGCGAAATAGAGGTCTAGCTCACACTGGCAACAAAGTTAGTTTCGGTGAGTATGGACTTAAATGCACCGGGCGAGGAAGGATTACAGCACGTCAAATTGAGGCTGCAAGACGTACTATTACTAGAACGGTAAAAAGAGGGGGGAAGTTATGGATACGTATTTTCCCAGATAAACCGATCTCTAAAAAACCATTAGAAGTAAGAATGGGCAAAGGAAAAGGAAACGTAGAATATTGGGTAGCTCAGGTACAACCAGGGAGAATGTTGTATGAGATAGAGGGCGTACCTGAAGAGCTGGCTCGAGAGGCATTCACTTTAGCGTCTGCCAAGCTTCCTGTTGGGACAACTTTTGTGAAAAGGATGATGCTTTAATGGATACAAAAGAATTAAATGATAAATCAATAGCTGAGTTGGGTAAGACATTAAATGATCTTCTTAAGGAGCAGTTCAATTTACGGATGCAAAATGGCTCTGGTCAATTAGCCCAAACCCATCTTGTAAAAGAAGTGAGAAGAAGTATTGCTCAAGTAAGGACTCTCATTAATATGAAAAATAGGGCGGAAAAGTCATGAGTGAAGTGCCTTTAGACAATCGGACTCTTCAAGGAAGAGTAGTAAGTGATAAAATGGATAAGACGGTAACAGTCCTTATTGAACGTAGAGTCAAACATCCACTATATGGAAAGTTTGTTCGCAGATCTACCAAGCTACATGCGCATGATGAAAACAATGATTGTAAAATGGGCGACGTCGTTTTAGTTGAACAATGTAGGCCTATGTCGAAAACTAAGTCTTGGAAATTTACGAAACTTATAGAACGTCCAAATTAATTTTTTTTACATACTTGGGGTACTAATATGATCCAGATGCAAACCATGCTGGATGTTGCTGATAACAGCGGGGCAAAAAGAATCCAGTGCATAAAGGTACTTGGGGGTTCGCATCGTCGTTATGCTGGCATTGGAGATATTATAAAAGTTTCAGTTAAGGATGCTATCCCTCGCGGTAAAGTAAAAAAGGGTGATGTTTTTAATGCTGTCGTTGTCAGAACAAGGAAAGGTGTTCGCAGATCAGATGGATCGGTGATTCGTTTTGATGGCAATGCAGCCGTTCTTTTAAATCAAGCAATGGCCCCTATTGGAACAAGAATATTTGGCCCAGTTACGCGAGAATTGAGAAGTGAGAGATTTATGAAGATTATTTCTTTAGCGCCAGAAGTACTTTGAGGTTTATAGAAAATGGCACAACGTATAAGAAAAGGTGATGACGTAATAGTAATTGCCGGAAAAGATAAAGGTAAGAGAGGCACAGTGCTATCAGTGCTCGGAGAAAAGTTGATTGTTGAGAATATCAATCTCGCAAAAAAACATGTAAAGGCAAACCCCAATGCAGGTGAGCAAGGTGGAATTTTAGATAGAGAGATGCCAATAGCTATTTCTAACGTTGCTCTATTTAATCCGGTTATCGAAAAAGCGGATAAAGTTGGTTTTAAAAATCTTGAGGATGGTAAGAAAGTTCGTATCTTTAAATCGAATAATGAAGTCGTAGATGTTTGAGGATGATGGTGATGGCACGATTGCAAGAACATTATAAGGAAAAAGTAATACCAAACATGATTAAAAAGTTTGAGTATGGCAGTGTTATGGAAGTTCCCAGGATAGAAAAAATCACGCTTAATATGGGTGTTGGTGAAGCCGTAGGAGATAAAAAGAATATGGAATTCGCGGTTAACGAATTACAAGCGATAGCAGGGCAAAAAGTCATTGTAACGAAGGCTAGAAAATCTGTAGCTGGCTTTAAGATAAGAGAAGGATGGCCAATTGGATGCAAAGTCACTCTGCGTCGGGATCGCATGTATGAGTTTCTTGATCGCCTGATTAATATAGCGATGCCAAGAATTAGAGATTTCCGTGGCATGGCAAAAAAATCATTTGATGGCAAAGGTAACTACAGCTTGGGCGTGAAAGAGCAGATTATTTTTCCAGAAGTTGAGTATGACAAAATTAACACGATCAGAGGCCTGGATATTACCATTACGACTTCTGCTAAATCAGATCAAGAGGGTCATGCTCTGTTAGCAGAATTTAATTTTCCTTTTAAACAATAATGTGAATTAGTTATGGCAAAGAAGAGTATGTGGGCCCGAGAGGTCAAAAGACAAAAAACTGCATCTAAATATGCCTCTAAAAGAGCTGAGCTGAAAGCAATTATTAATGACAGGTCTAAATTGTCAGAAGAAATTGATGCAGCCATAAATGCTTTACAGAAGCTTCCCAGAGATTCAAGTAAATCTCGTCAACAGCGTCGTTGTCGTGTGACAGGAAGACCCCATGCGGTTTATAGAAAATTTGGTCTCTGTCGTAATAAATTACGAGAGGCAGCGATGAATGGCGAAGTTCCTGGGCTAAAGAAAGCCAGCTGGTAGTTATTTGTAAAGAAATGTCTGGATTTACTTAGACTTGTAATATATATTCCAGCGCTCTTTCATGAAAGATAAAATTTATTAAGGTATCGCATCGCGAGACGATGGCTGACCAAAGGAGACTCAACAATGAGTATGTCAGATCCAATTGCGGACATGCTAACACGCATCCGTAACGGCCAGTCGGCCAATAGGCTATCAGTTTTGATGCCCCTATCAAAAAAGAAGCTTGCCATAGCAAAGGTTTTGAAAGATGAAGGATTCATCGAGAATTTTTCTGAATCTGAACTTGACGGGAAGCCTGCTCTAGAAGTCAACTTGAAATATTTTCAAGGACAGCCAGTAATAGATTTTGTCAAGCGGGTAAGTAGACCCGGGTTGAGGATTTACAAAAGCAAAGATAAGTTACCGAAGGTCCGGGGTGGGTTAGGAATTGCAATAGTATCCACATCAAAAGGCGTAATGACTGATCGTGAAGCGCGCAAACAAGGACATGGCGGTGAAGTTATCGCTTTTGTTGCTTAATCAGGGGGTCTCAGTACTATGTCTCGAGTAGCTAAATCACCAATAACTCTATCCTCTGGACTCGATGTAAAAGTTGAGGGACAGCACATCGTTGTGAAAGGCGGTAAGGGGCAATTAGAAATGGATATTCATCATGACGTTTCAGTTGAAGTCGATGATGGGGTGTTAAGCGTCAAACCGAATAATGACTCGCAATGGGCTATGGCTGGTACCATGCGGGCGTTGATAAACAATATGGTTGTGGGCGCTAAAGACGGCTTTCAAAAGAAACTTCAACTTGTAGGCGTTGGTTACAGAGCGCAGATGAAAGGAAAGGTATTAAACTTAAGTTTGGGATTTTCTCATCCTGTTGACTATCAAGCGCCAAAAGACATCACAATCGAAACCCCATCGCAAACTGAAATTACTATCTCAGGTATAGATAAGCAAAAAGTGGGTCAAGTAGCGGCAGAAATACGAAGGTTTAGACCCCCCGAGCCGTACAAGGGCAAAGGTGTTCGCTATGTTGATGAACATATAGTACGTAAAGAAGCGAAGAAAAAATAAAGGACAAGCATAATGGAAAAAAAATTATCACGCTTGCGGCGCGCAAAACGCGCTAGATCAAAAATCGCAGAATTAGGGGTACATAGACTTACAGTTCATAGAACTCCGAGACACATCTATGCGCAAATTATTGCACCAGAGAGTCGAAATGTTGTTGCAGTAGCATCAACCGTAGAAAAAAGTGTGGTTGACGGTATGAAGGGTACTGGCAATGCTGTTGCAGCAGCCGAGATTGGAAAAATTATCGCAGAACGCGCTCAAAAGAAAGGGGTGACCAAAGTAGCATTTGATCGCTCAGGATTTCGCTATCATGGACGCGTTAAGGCATTAGCAGAAGCAGCTCGAGAAGCTGGTTTAAAATTTTAGAGGTTTTTAAAGATGGCAAACTATGAAACCAAGCCCTCCAGTGATGAGATGATAGAAAAGCTTATCGGAGTAAATCGAGTGGCAAAAGTTGTAAAAGGAGGTCGTGTTTTCGGCTTTGCCGCGCTGGTGGTAGTGGGTGACGGTAATGGTAAAGTAGGATTTGGAACTGGTAAATCAAAGGAAGTTCCAATTGCAATCCAAAAAGCAATGGAAAATGCGCGAAGAAATATGATGAAGATAAAAGTAAAGGACGGAACTTTGCAATATTCTCTTATGGGGAGGCATGGAGCAGCTAGAGTCCATATGCAGCCAGCATCTGAAGGTACAGGGATTATTGCTGGGGGAGCCATGAGAGCAATTTTTGAAGTTGTAGGAATCCATAATGTTCTTGCGAAGTGCATAGGTACCAATAATCCAATAAATGTCGTAAGGGCAACCTTAAACGGTTTGAGGCAGATGGACGATGCTGAACATGTTGCTGCAAAGCGCGGCAAAACTATTGATGAAATTTTAGGCTAAAGGTGATGGCAAAAAAAACGATGAAAGTTAAGCTTGTAAAAAGCATGTACGGCCGAACAAAAGGGCACATTGAATGTGTTAAAGGGTTGGGTCTTAAACGAATGCATCAAATTGTCGAAGTCGAAGATACGCCGTCTACAAGAGGTATGGTAAACAAAGTTTATTATATGGTTCAAGTTGTTGAGGAAGCTTAGAGATGCGTTTAAATACAATAAAGCCAGCAGAGGGTAGTAAGACCGCTAAAAAAAGAGTCGGTCGCGGTATTGGTAGCGGGTCGGGAAAAACCTGTGGTCGTGGCCACAAAGGTCAAAAGTCACGCTCTGGTGGAAAAGTAAAAATTGGATTTGAGGGTGGTCAAATGGCACTTCAAAGAAGACTTCCCAAGGTTGGTTTTCGATCGAAGCTCTCTAAAATTACCTCAGAGGTCAGGCTTAATGAGTTGGACAGAGTAGAGGGCGATGTAATAGACATGGATAGCCTTCATGCCTCTGATGTACTGCCTTATTCTCAGAAGAGAGCAAAAATTATTCTTTCTGGTGAAGTCAGTAGAGCTTTTACAATAAAGGGCATTCGTTGCACAAAAGGTGCAAAGGCCGCCATAGAAGCTGCTGGCGGTAAAGTTGAAGATTAGAGTATAGGTTTTTTTAGGAAATCGATATGGCAATTGGTCAGGGCTCCGGAGCATCGATGGGAAAAATGGGCGAACTGCGTAAACGTTTGTTGTTCGTGATTGGAGCACTCATTGTTTATCGAGTTGGAACCTTCATTCCTGTACCGGGTGTTGATCCATCTGCGTTAGCGGCATTATTCGATCAACAGCAGGGCACCATTTTGGACATGTTTAATATGTTTTCTGGCGGTGCTTTAAGCCGAGCAAGCTTATTTGCCCTTGGTATAATGCCATATATATCAGCATCAATTATCGTTCAATTGATGACTGCCGTAATACCAAAGTTAGAGCAACTTAAAAAAGAAGGTGAAGCAGGCCGTAGAAAAATTACCCAGTATACCCGTTATGGAACACTGGGTTTAGCGACATTTCAAGCAATAGGAATATCAATTGCACTGCAGGGTCAATTTGGAGAAGGTTTAGTTGTAACAACTGGCCCCGGTTTTGTTTTCACCGCTACTGTATCGCTAGTAACTGGAACAATGTTTTTGATGTGGGTCGGAGAACAAATAACCGAGCGTGGACTCGGTAATGGGATTTCTCTGATAATTTTTGCTGGTATTGTTGCTGGTCTGCCGTCTGCGTTCGGAGCGGTTGTAGAATTAGTTCGTAATGGCGAAATGAACGCCTTATTTGCGCTATTTTTGTTTGTGATGGCATTAGCCGTTACGGGGTTTGTGGTTTTTGTTGAGCGAGGCCAAAGAAGAATCACAGTTAATTATGCTAAAAGGCAACAAGGCCGAAAAATGTATGCTGCTCAGAGCAGTCATTTGCCGCTTAAATTAAATATGTCTGGTGTTATTCCACCAATTTTTGCATCGAGCATAATTTTATTTCCAACAACTTTGGCTCAATGGGCTGGTAATACAGAGGGGACTCGTTGGTTGCAGGACATTATTGCAAAAATTTCTCCCGGAGAACCTATATACATAGCTTTTTATGCAGCAGCTATTATTTTCTTTTGTTTCTTTTATACAGCTCTTGTTTTTAATTCGAAAGATACTGCTGATAATTTGAAAAGATCGGGAGCATTTATTCCTGGTATTAGGCCGGGAGATCAGACTGCTAAATATATAGATGAGGTAATGTCAAGACTTACCTTTGCTGGAGCGATCTACATTACTTTGGTTTGTCTGATGCCCGAATTTTTAATTGTAGGGTGGAATGTACCATTCTATTTTGGCGGGACCTCTTTGCTAATAGTGGTTGTTGTAGTTATGGATTTTATGGCGCAAATTCAAGCACATGTGATGTCTCATCAATATGAAGGTTTGATGAAAAAGGCAAATTTGAGAAATGTGGGTGGAGCGGGTAATTTACGTTGATTACCTGCTGATTTTGGAGATATTTAATGAAAGTTAGAGCATCAGTAAAAAAAATTTGTAGAAATTGTAAAATTGTGAAAAGGCACGGTGTTGTTCGAGTAATTTGCTCGGATCCTCGTCACAAGCAGCGCCAGGGCTAGTTTTGGCATTGAATCGGTGGTGAAATTTTGCTACGATTTCGCGGTTTCGCATCCCTAATTTTTACTTAATTTGGAGTATTTCTATTTATGGCTAGGATTGCTGGAGTAAACATACCAGATCATAAGCATGTGGTTATAGCTTTAACTTCGATATTTGGGGTTGGCCGAACTCGCGCGCAAAAAATATGTGATGCGTCTGGAGTGTCTCATAATCGCAAAGTTGGGGAGCTTGCTGAAAATGAACTTGAGCTTCTGCGAACCGAGGTCAGTAAATTTACTATTGAGGGTGATCTTAGAAGAGAAGTTTCAATGAATATTAAGCGGCTTATGGATTTAGGCTGTAATCGAGGCATTCGTCATCGAAGAGGCCTCCCGTTACGCGGTCAAAGGACGAAGACAAACGCACGCACCAGAAAAGGGCCTCGGAAGCCAATTAAGGGATAAAATTTAGGAAAACCAAAGAATGGCAAAAACCACGACTCGAAAAAAAGTAAAAAAAGTTGTAACGGACGGGGTTGCTCACGTCTATGCATCTTTTAACAATACTATCATTACGATAACTGATAGACAGGGAAATGCTTTGTGCTGGACAACAGCAGGTGGATCGGGTTTTAGAGGGTCTAGAAAAAGCACACCATTCGCCGCCCAGGTCGCAGCCGATAGATGCGGTGAGATGGCAAAAGAGTTCGGAGTTAAAAGTCTAGATGTTAATATCAAAGGCCCTGGTCCCGGTCGTGAATCAGCGGTCAGAGCCTTAAATAACTGTGGTTTTAAAATAACAAGTATCAACGACGTCACGCCTATTCCCCATAACGGGTGTAGGCCACCCAAAAAACGCCGAGTTTAATTGGAGCTTATCTATGGCACGGTATATCGGTCCAAAATGTAAATTAATGCGCAGGGAGGGCACTGATCTCTACCTGAAGAGCAGAGCTAGGTCTGTAGACTCTAAGTGCAACATGGAAAAAGTTCCTGGGCAATCAGGTGAGCGTAGACGTAGATTATCAGACTATGGAGTTCAGCTAAGAGAAAAACAAAAAGTCCGAAGACTTTATGGGGTTTTAGAAAAGCAATTTAGAAATTATTACAAAGAGGCAGATCGAGTAAAGGGACCCACTGGTGAAAATTTACTCGCGTTACTGGAGTCTCGTTTAGACAATGTAGTTTACAGAATGGGCTTTGGCTCAACTCGTGCAGAGGCACGCCAGCTTGTAAGCCATAAAGCTGTTGAAGTGAATGGGAAACCGGTAAATATTGCTTCATTTCGAGTTACCCCAGAAGATAAAGTCAGTATTCGTGAATCTTCTAAGAAGCAAGATCGTATAAAGAATTCTATCGCTATTGCAGAACAGTATGGAACTCCAGAATGGCTAGAGGTAGATGGTAATGCCATGCATGGTACATTTAAGCGTTTACCAGATCGCGCAGAATTACCGGCGGAAATAAATGAACAATTAATTGTCGAATTGTATTCGAAATAAATATTATCTTTTTTTAAATAATTTAAAGAGGACTACCTATGGTGGACTCCGCAACCGAGTTCTTAAAGCCTCGCATTGTTAATGTCGAGCAGATCAATGATCAGCATGCAAAAGTATCTTTAGAGCCGCTGGAGCGTGGTTTTGGGCATACCCTTGGCAACGCCTTGAGACGTATTTTGCTGTCTTCTATGCCAGGCTGTGCCGTGACTGAAGCCGAAATAGAGGGTGTCTTGCATGAATACGGCGCTATTGAGGGAGTACAAGAGGATGTACTTGAGATACTCCTTAGTCTGAAGGAAGTTGCTATCACCATGGAAGATAGAGATGAGGCAGTCTTGACTCTGAATGCAACTGGCCCAGCTACAGTTACAGCCGCTGATATCCAATTAACCCATGGCGTTGAGGTAGCTAACCCGGCTCATGTTATCGCTCATTTGACTGACAAAGGTGGGTTAAGCATGAATATAAAAGTAGAGCGAGGCTGTGGTTATGAAGCCGCAGCCAATAGAGACGGAGCCGCGGGAGAAGATAGACCAATTGGTCGCTTGCAACTTGACTCAACCTTCAGTCCGGTCCGTAGAGTAGCATATTCTGTAGAGGCTGCCAGAGTAGAGCAACGCACAGATTTAGATCGTTTAGTATTGGAGATCGAAACTGACGGCACCCTAGATGCGGAAGATGCTATACGTAGGTCCGCGACGATTCTTCAAGACCAGTTAAGCTCGTTTGTAAATTTAGACCAGACAGCTACTGCAGAGGCCGAACAAGAATCAAATGAACCAGCTATCGATCCAATTTTGCTCAGACCGGTAGACGATCTCGAGCTAACCGTAAGGTCAGCAAACTGCCTGAAGGCCGAAAATATTTTTCTTATTGGTGATTTGATTCAAAGAACAGAAGTAGAGCTCCTGAAAACCCCAAACTTAGGGAAAAAGTCATTAACCGAAATAAAAGATGTTTTGGCTACAAGAGGTCTGTCTCTTGGTATGCGGCTTGAGAATTGGCCACCTGAGAATCTTGAAGAACTAATGGGTCGGTGACGACCTCTTAATGATAGAAAAGGAAGCACTCAAATGCGCCATAGAAAATCCGGTAGACAGCTAAATCGAAATAGTTCTCATAGGAAAGCTATGTACAGAAATATGGCTAGTTCTTTATTCGAGCATGAATTGATAAAAACTACACTTCCAAAAGCTAAGGAACTAAGAGGTGTAGCTGAGCCACTGATTACCCTTGCGAAAGAAGATAGTGTTGCTAAAAGAAGGCTCGCTTTTTCTAGACTACGAAACTCAGAGGCTGTAGCTAAGCTGTTCACCGAGCTAGGCCCGAGATATAAAGCTAGAAACGGAGGTTATTTGCGTATATTAAAATGTGGCTATAGGCCTGGTGATAAGGCCCCTATGGCTTTTGTTGAATTAGTCGATCGACCTATTGTTGAAGATGATGAGGCTATCGATACTAGCAAAGAAGACAATTAAGCCTCACCTGCGAAAAGAGCTAACTAGCTTTTAGTAGATTATCTATAATTTCTTTTGCAGATTGACCCTTTATATTTTTTTCTCTAAATTTTTTTGATATTAATTTAAAAGGTTTTTTGTAGCCCTTTCCTTTAATTATATATTCTATCCATCCTTTTTTTTTCATTCTTTCTTTTAAGCCACTTATGGACTCAGCGGAAGGAATAATTTTTTTTGATTTTTTATCGTGTGGCTTAAATAGCACTCGTAGGTTATTAGAGGTATCGATCTCTACCGGCTCGAACCATTCTGATGCGCATGCTATTAAGGTTTCAATACTAAAATAGTAGATATGTGCCCTAAAGAAAATATTATGTGGAGACGCATCTACAGCTTCAATCCAGGGAACTTCGACAAAAAGAATACCTTTTTTATTTAGATGCTTGAATATTTTTTGAAATGCTTTTGTGGGAGATGGCAGATGTTCTAAAACATGGAAAATAGTAATTACATCATATTTATCCTTAATTTCTTCAATTTCTCCAGTGATCACATTACTTCCATATTCTTTTTGAGAAAATTCTGAGTATCCTATATTTGGTTCTATGCCTTCGGCATGAAAGCCTTTTCTATTCGCAACGTAAACAAACTCTCCCCCACCTGCACCTATATCCAATAATCTACCCTGAGTAAATTTTTCTTTATTGAGAAACTTCACACGATCTATAGCTGTAGCGGCCGCTCTATATACATGTTTCTTTTTTGGAGAATAGCTTTTTTTATAGTCTTTTCTATAACTATGGGAATAGTATATTGATAATTCTTTATTCGATAGAGCTTTTGTTTGCTGAATTAAGCCACAATTACAACAAATACCAACATCTAAGTTTCTTCTAGTTTTGCTGTCTTTCTTAGCAATGGTCTCAAATTTATCATTTAAGCAAAAGTCACATTGCATTTCCCAAGCCTCAAAAGTTCACTTTAAGATTTGCAGTATATAGGGTAATCAGTATTCTTGAAAAATTTTCTTCAAAAATTTTGCAGTGTAGGATTTTTTATTCAAAGAAACTTCTTTTGGTGTCCCCTTCGCTATTATCCTCCCTCCACTATTTCCTCCCTCTGGACCCAAGTCTATAATCCAATCTGCTGTCTTTATTACATCAAGATTATGTTCAATAACTACAATTGTATTTCCATGATCACGTAATTTATGTAAAACATTCAAGAGTTGTTTCACATCATGAAAATGAAGCCCAGTTGTTGGCTCATCTAATATATATAACGTATTGCCTGTATCTCTTTTTGAAAGTTCGCGAGATAATTTTACTCTCTGAGCTTCACCACCAGATAGGGTCACAGCATTTTGACCCAAGGTAATATAACTTAGACCAACATCTATAAGAGTTTTAAGCTTTCTATTAATAGATGGCACCGCTTCAAAAAATATAAATGCGTCCTCTATTGTCATATTTAAAATTTCGTTAATATTTCTTTTTTTATAGAGTATTTCAAGTGTTTCACGATTATAACGCTTACCTTTGCATATATCGCACTGAACATAAATATCGGGTAAAAAATGCATTTCGACCTTTATGACGCCATCTCCTCTGCACGCTTCACAGCGCCCACCTTTTACATTGAAGCTAAAGCGTCCAGGACTATACCCTCTTGCCCTGGATTCAGGAACTGATGCAAATAATTCTCTTATTGGCGTAAAAAGTCCTGTATAAGTTGCCGGATTCGACCGAGGCGTTCTACCTATCGGAGATTGATCTATATCAACAACTTTGTCAAAATTTTCGATTCCTTCTACTGACTGAAAAGGAGCTATATCATGATTTGCTCTATTAAGTTTGTTGGCTGTTATTGGATAAAGTGTGTCATTTATAAGCGTCGATTTTCCAGAACCAGAAACTCCGGTTACGCAAGTAAATAGGCCGGCAGGTATCTCCAAATTTACCGTTTTAAGATTGTTTCCAGATGCGCCTTTCAGAGATAGAATACGATCTTTGTTAATTGAGGTTAGCTTGGTCGGAATTTCAATTTTTTTTCTTCCAGCAAGATAATCTCCGGTAATTGAATTTTTTGTTTTAATTATTTTTTCTGGCGAGCCTTGCGCAATTATATTTCCGCCATGAACTCCAGCACCCGGGCCTATATCGACGACATGATCTGCACTTCTAATAGCATCCTCATCATGCTCGACTACGATTACAGTATTTCCGAGATCTCGCAAATAATTTAGTGTTTTTAGCAATCTCTCATTATCTCTTTGATGCAATCCAATCGAGGGTTCGTCGAGAACATACATAACACCAACTAACCCTGCTCCAATTTGACTTGCTAGCCTGATTCGCTGCGCCTCTCCGCCGGATAAAGTTTCTGCACTTCTATCTAAAGTAAGGTAATTCAATCCAACATTCACAAGAAAATTTAATCGTTCTTTTATTTCCTTAACTATTTTTTCTGCTATTTTCCCCTTTTTTCCTTTTAGTTTTAAATTTTCAAAAAAATCAAGACTTCCTTCGATAGACATCTCTGTTATTTCTGGCAAACATTTCTTATTTACAAAGACATGCCTTGCAGCTTGATTAAGCCTTGTCCCATCGCATGACGGACATGATTGGTGCGATATATATTTGGAGAGTTCCTCACGTACAGCATTTGAATCTGTCTCATGGTAACGTCTTTTCATATTATTTATAACGCCCTCAAAAGGCCTTACTCGCTTTGAGACTCGCCCTCTGTCATTAAAATGAGTAAAGTTAATTTCTTCTGAATCACTTCCGTAAAGAATAATTTCTTTTATTTTTTTATTTAAATTTTCCCATGAAGTTTCTGGGTCAAAACTAAAATGTTCACTTATAGACAAAATCATTTGATAATAATATGCATTTCTTCTATCCCAGCCTCTGATTGCTCCACCTGCTAGAGAGAGACTTTGATCTGTGATAATTTTTTGTGGATCAAAAAATTGCTCAATCCCTAGTCCATCACATGTCTTGCATGCACCAGCAGGATTATTGAAAGAAAATAATCTTGGCTCCAACTCTTCAATAGAGTAGCCACACTCTGGACATGCAAAATTTGCTGAGAATAATAATTCATTCTTATTTTCCTCAATCCATGCGATTTTTGCCAACCCATCTGAAAGACGAAGTGCTGTTTCAAAGGATTCAGCAAGGCGCAGTCTAAGGTCATCCCTTATCTTGAATCGATCTATTACTATTTCTATGGTGTGCTTTTTGTGTAATTCAAGTTCTGGTGGCTTATCTAGTTCATAAATCTCCCCATCTATTCGAGCCCTGATGTAACCTTGCGCATAAAATTCATTCAGTAATTTTTGATATTCTCCTTTGCGATCGGTAATGACGGGAGCTAATAACATTAATTTGGCTCCCTCAGGCAAATTAAGCACTGAGTCCACCATTTGACTTACAGTCTGAGCTTCCAAGGTACTTAGATGTTTCGGGCAATAGGGGGTGCCTATTCGAGCATATAGAAGTCGCAGATAATCATAAATTTCAGTGATTGTTCCGACTGTTGATCGAGGATTATGGCTAGTTGTCTTTTGCTCAATCGAAATAGCTGGAGACAAGCCCTCGATATGATCTACATCAGGCTTTTCCATCATGGAAAGGAACTGCCTCGCATAAGCAGATAATGACTCAACGTATCGCCGTTGCCCTTCTGCATACACTGTATCGAAAGCTAATGACGATTTTCCTGAACCAGATAAGCCTGTTATAACGATAAGCTTGTCACGCGGTAAATCGATATCTATGTTTTTTAAATTATGGGTTCTAGCCCCACGAATGAAGATCGTATCCATTCTTCTCACAATTACTATGAACAAACTTGTTATTCTACGGCAGACCAAGCTAAGGTAGAACTGTCTTTGTCTGGAAAATTAGCAATAAAAGTACCTGTGAAGAGCTTATTTTACCGTTAGAATATTGTTCTATATTTTTTGAGGATTCATATTTTGTCAAAAATCGCCAGTAATAGCATGACTTCTATAGAAAAAAGGGCTTCTTTTGGTTTAGCGGGAGTCTATGGATTTCGCATGCTTGGATTGTTTCTCATACTTCCGGTTTTTGCTATTTTTGCTGAGGATTTACCTGGCGCCACACCTCTGCTTACTGGCTTAGCGATAGGTATTTACGGACTGACACAAGCTTGTTTACAAATTCCTTTTGGTTTTATTTCGGATCGAATCGGTCGGAAGCCGGTGATATATGGGGGTCTAGTACTGTTCGCTCTAGGTAGTATTTTAGCTGCAGTATCAGATGATATTTACTGGATTATAGCTGGAAGGGCCCTCCAAGGGAGCGGAGCTGTTGCTGCTGCAGTTATGGCCCTAGCAGCTGATTTAACGCGAGAGGATCAGCGAACAAAGGCAATGGCTGGAATCGGCATGACAATCGGCTTTTCTTTCATGCTGGCAATGATAATTGGCCCATCAATTGATAGTTGGGTCGGAGTTTCAGGTATTTTTTGGCTGACTGCTTTATTAGCATTTGTTGGAATAGCAATTATATTTTTTGTTGTTCCAACTCCAGTTCATAGTCGCGTTCATAGAGATGCTGAGCCGGTACCTGCTATGTTTTCTAAAGTTTTACAACACTCTGACCTGCTTAGGTTGAATTTTGGTATTTTTTCTTTACATTTAATTTTGACTGCTCTTTTTTTGGTCGTTCCTTTAGCCTTGCGAGATGCAGGACTTCCTGTTTCGGATCATACTCTGGTTTACTTTCCACTAATGCTTCTCTCAATATTAGGAATGACACCGTTTTTAATAATGTCAGAAATCAAACAGAAGACAAAGCCAATCTTTTTGGGAGCAGTTGTTTTACTGGGCTTAGCTCAACTGGCTTTATGGTACAATAATGATGAATTGTGGCCGCTAATATTTGCGATTGGCGCCTTCTTTACTGCTTTTAATTTTTTGGAAGCAACATTACCTTCTTTGGTATCAAAAACCGCGCCGGCTGATGCCAAGGGAACGGCAATGGGCGTATATTCAACCTCCCAATTTGCTGGTGCTTTTATAGGCGGCCTTTTCGGTGGCTGGGCACATCAAAGCCTTGGTATTGAAGCTGTTTTCCTATTAGGAGCCATAATAACGCTCATATGGCTATTAATCGCACTAAAGATGTCAAAGCCAAAGCGTCATGAAAGTAAGCTCTTGCAATTAGAGCAAATGTCACAAAATCGAGCTGATAAAATTGCCACAACTTTGTTAGAAATAAACGGTGTTGTTGAAGCAGTTGTGGTTGGTGATGAAGGATTAGCGTATCTCAAAATAGATAAGGATTTATTTTTAGCAGCTGATCTAGATGCATTTATAGCTGGGCAGGCGTAACATAAATGAAATAGAATTTAATCTAAGATTCACAAAGGAACACAAAATTTTGGGGAGGCAAGATGGCTAGTAGAGGTGTCAACAAAGTAATTCTAATTGGCAATATAGGGCAAGATCCAGAGGTAAGATATATGCCAAATGGCGGCGCTGTCTGTAATGTAAGCGTAGCTACATCTGAATCTTGGAAAGATAAAAATACTGGTGAAAACCAAGAAAAGACCGAGTGGCATCGTGTTGTTATGTTTAGAAGGCTTGGTGAAATAGCAGGTGAATATTTAAAGAAAGGCTCAAAGGTATTTATCGAGGGTAAACTGCAAACACGGAAATGGCAGGATCAGCAAGGGCAAGATAGATACACAACCGAAATTGTAGCTGACAGCATGCAAATGCTCGATTCAAGAGGGAATAATGAGTTTTCTGATGCAAAAAAGAATTCAGCTTCCAGCAGTCAAGAGAGTTCTAGTGAAAGTCCATCGTCAGATAGCGGCTTTGAGGACGATATTCCTTTTTGAAGAGCTAAGTCTTTTTTCCATTTAATTTATTTCATTAGAAAGGTTGATAAAATCTTTTATTTCTAGTGTTTCTGCCCTTGCTTTAGGGTTGATTCCCATTGCCAATATTTTTCTCTCAGATAAAATACTTTTTAAGTTATTTGCGAGAGTCTTCCTTCTATGTGAAAAACAAGCTAAAACGAGCGAGCTAAAACATTCAGGATCTTTAATATTCTTTGATTTTTCATCTGTTGGTTTTATATTTACGAAACTTGACGTAACTTTTGGTATTGGTTCGAATGCCGAGGCATCTATATCGAAAAGGTAATTTATTTCACAATATGTTTGGAGCATTACGCTTAAGCGGCCATAGTTTTTTGTGTTCGGCTCGGCAGCTAATCGCTCTACCACCTCTTTTTGAAGCATAAAATTCATATCTTTTATATATTTTCGGTAACTCAAAAGATGAAATAGAATTGGAGTAGAAATATTATATGGTAAATTCCCTACAATGCGCGCTTTACAAGCATTGTTTTTATTTTTTGAAAAATCGAAGTTTAAAACGTCATCATTAATAAGATTTAATTTTCCATAGGGCTCACATTTTTTTTCTAATACCTTACAGAGATCCGTATCGATCTCTATCGCATTCACTTCCCCAATTAATTCAATCATCGGAAGGGTTAAAGCGGCATCCCCGGGGCCAATTTCAACTACATAGTCATTTTTTCTTAACCTGATACAGTTTATAATTTTCTGAATTATAAACTGGTCACGTAAAAAATTTTGACCAAAACGTTTTTTTCCTTTTTGTCCCAAAAATTCTTATAAATCGAGTTCACTTAAACTCGAATGATCATCAGGTCTTCGACCTAAGGGCCAAAAGAATTTTCGATCACTTTCATTGATTTTTAGGTCGTTTATACTAGCGAAGCGACGCATCATAAGGCCTTGCTCATTGAATTCCCAATTTTCATTTCCATACGATCGGTACCAATTGCCATCTAAGTCATGACACTCGTATGCAAAGCGAACGGCAATACGATTTCCATCTGTAGCCCAAAGTTCCTTTATTAGCCTATACTCTAATTCTCTAGACCATTTATCTTTTAAAAAGTTTTTAACGCCATCTCTACCTTTTGGAAATTCTGCTCTATTTCGCCAAATGGTATCTTGAGTATAAACTAGAGATACTTTTTCTGGATCTCTTGAATTCCAGGCATCTTCGGCCATTCTAACTTTCTGTTTTGCTGTTTCTACCGTGAACGGAGGAAGTGGTGGTTTTGTTTCCATAATTTTTTCTACTTATAATTTTTTCTACTTAATATTAAGAATCTACAGAATAAAATTATCACATATCTAAGTCTATAAATCATTTTGCTATCTGAAAATCATAGTGGGCAAAAATCTCGATATCATGAACTAATATATAATTTTTTTTTAATATTATTATATTGTGGTAAATAAGTTAATGTTCCTTAGTAATTTACAGTAGAACTATTAATCTTGAGTTGCCAACCAATCAGATACCTGATCGATAAGTATATCTGTATGCTCATCAAAAAAATGATTAGCACCTTCAACGACTTTTTGACTATAGATATTCCCTGATTTTTGAGCGGCAATACTGCGCTTTTCTGCTGTCTCTAAAACTTGTGGTAAATCTTTGCTACCGTATATTTCTAATACTGGAATTGAAATTTTCTCCAGTGACGAAGCAGCGTTTACGCTTTTATTTTGTTGGGCTGCATTTAATCCAATTGCCACAAAAGCCCTAATTGATTGATCATTTGATTTTGCTAAGTAGAAAGCCGACATCGCTGACCCTAAACTATGAGCAACTATTGTGATATCACTTGATCCAGTTGATTTGAGATACTGAATCGCTGCTTGGAATCGCTTAGGGGTTTGGTAAAATAATGGAAAATATTCCCGGGATTCAGCTTCATTAGGTAAAATCGGCATTTGTATGGAAAGTGTCCTCCATCCTCTTTCTGTCATTTCAACCCGCATTGGCTGAATTATTTGGTCCCAATTCGGATGTACACCAATCCCATGGACAACTATTAGCGCTTTATTCTGATTTCCCTCGGAATTTGGGGTGTCTATAGCCAGAAATTCATGCCCGGCTGCATTCAGCCAAACGGGCTCGCCATCCATCAACCCATCAATTATCTGATCGGCCCAGCGTTTTTCTTTGGCCACATCTGTCGCGGTTGCAGTAGACACTAGCAATAAAGATACGTAAAAGAGGACAAGGAATTTTAAGTTTTTGGTCATTTTGGCACCTTTCGGTAATTCGAAGCTTGTGATTTATTGTTTTTCCATTTTCTAAAAGACGTTTTCAAAATGAATCTATTCACACGTTTTCTTTCTTTTAAGGCTTCAGTTTCCAAAAATAAAGCGCCATTAAAGATTATTTAACAATAAAATCAATAGTTTAAATAATTTATTACGCCAAGAATAACCAATTTTTCATTTGTATCATATAAATATCCATTATTTATTTAGCGTGAATTTTCTTTGTGCAAAATATAAGAGACAGGCGTAAAATTATTTTCCCTTATTAATTATGAGCAACTTACAAGCGTGCCGGGCAAACTTTATATAAAAACCTTTGGCTGCCAGATGAACGAATACGATTCTCAAAAGATGAAGGACGTCTTATGCGAATCTCATGGCCTGGTCGAGACTAATGACGCAAAACAGGCAGACGTCTTACTTCTCAATACTTGCTCAATAAGAGAAAGAGCCCAAGAGAAAGTTTTTTCTCAATTAGGCCAATGGCGACCTTGGAAGGAGCTTAACCCTAATCTGATTATCGGAGTGGGTGGTTGTGTTGCTAGCCAAGAGGGAGACGCAATCAAAAAGAGAGCGCCATTTGTGGATATAGTTTTTGGTCCTCAAACTTTGCATAGATTGCCTACTTTAATCGATTCGGCCAGGCGAAATGAGCCTGCTATAGATGTAAGTTTCCCTGAAATTGAGAAATTTGATTGCCTTCCTACACCACGATCTGAGGGTCCAAGCGCTTTTGTTTCGATTATGGAGGGGTGTTCTAAGTATTGCACATTCTGTGTCGTGCCTTACACAAGAGGAACTGAAATTTCTAGACCTTTCGATGATGTCATCGCTGAGGTAGTAAGTTTGGCGAGACAGGGCGTTCGCGAAGTTAATCTTTTGGGTCAAAATGTAAATGCATATCGTGGATTTCTTCATGATGGAGATGTAGCAGATCTTGCATTATTAATTCGGTATGTTGCTGCAGTGGATGGTATAGATAGAATTCGTTATACAACTTCGCATCCTGTAGAATTTTCAGATTCGCTTATTGAAGTTTATGCAGATGTACCTGAGTTAGTTAATCACGTTCATTTGCCAGTGCAGTCTGGTTCAGATAGGATATTAATGCAAATGAAAAGGGGACATAGTGCTTTTGAGTATAAACAAAAAATTCGGAAGCTTCGAAATATCAGACCGAGTATAAGTTTATCCTCAGACTTTATAATCGGTTTTCCTGGCGAAACTGATCAAGACTTTGAATATACAATGAAACTGATAGATGAGATTGGATTTGATCATTCTTATAGCTTTATCTATAGCCAGAGGCCTGGAACTCCCGCTGCTGAATTATTTGATAATGTAACATTAGAGATAAAGCAAAAAAGACTTCAAATTCTTCAGCATAAAATAAATAATTCGGCCCAGAAGATTAGCAGAGAGATGATAAATACTAACCAGACAGTCCTTGTCGATCGGTTATCAAAGAAAAATGATAGAGAAGTTTCGGGTCGAACTGAGAATAATCGGGTGGTAAATTTTGAAGCCCCGCAGAGTCTGATTGGTCAATTCGCCGAAGTTCGCATTATAAATGCCATGCCTAATTCATTGCGTGGGGAGCTTTTAAATAAGAGCGAGCAAGTTGTAAATGCCTAATGAGTAATAATCCACATTCTATCAATTTACTTCTAGAACCAGAAGATAATGAGCGTTTACGGAATGTATGCGGTCAACTAGATGAGCATCTTCGTCAATTAGAGACACGTTTAGGTATTGAGATCAATAATCGTGGAAATTTTTTTCGAATTTTTGGCTCTAGTGAAGCTGTGAAAGTTGGAAGCGAGGTATTGCAAGGTCTCTATGAAGCAACTGAGGGTGAGGCTCTTACTCCATCTCGAGTTCATTTATTTCTTCAAGAATCAGGAATTGAAGCAATGCTTCACTCGGAAAACTCGATTGCGTCAGAAACCGCAATTAAAACCCGTCGGGGGCTTGTAAAACCAAGAGGTTTAAATCAGACCGAATATATGCATCGAATCATGACTCATGATATCAATTTTGGAATAGGGCCCGCAGGCACAGGAAAAACTTATTTAGCAGTAGCTTGTGCTGTTGATGCACTTGAGCGTGACCTGATACGCAGAATATTGCTTGTTAGGCCAGCAGTTGAAGCTGGAGAGAGGCTCGGTTTTTTACCCGGAGACTTAGCTCAAAAAATCGATCCTTATTTGCGGCCCCTTTATGATGCTTTGTATGAAATGTTTGGTTTTGAAAAGGTAAATAAGCTAATAGAGAGAAATGTAATCGAGGTCGCTCCCCTCGCTTATATGAGAGGTCGTACTCTAAATGAAGCTTTTATAATTTTAGATGAAGCGCAAAATACTACTCCAGAGCAAATGAAGATGTTTTTAACAAGACTTGGATTTGGATCCACAGCAGTTATTACTGGAGATGTAACTCAAGTTGATTTACCGAAAGGTCAAAAATCAGGCTTGCGACAAGCAGTTGAAGTGCTAAAGAATGTATCGGACCTAAGTTTTACATTTTTTCATGCTAGGGACGTAATACGCCATTCGCTAGTCCAGAAAGTAGTTCAAGCTTACGATAAATTTGATGATTCGAGCCAGGGCAAATAATTTATGAGTATTTTTGTAGATATACAGAAAGCTCACTCGATTAAAAATGTACCCAGCCATTCATTACTTATCGATTGGACTGAAATGGCCTTAGCTGATTATAAAGAGGACGTTGTCTTATCGGTGCGTATTTGCGATGAGCATGAAGGCAAGGAACTTAATAGTAAATTCCGGAAGAAAAGCAAAGCTTCTAATGTCCTTTCTTTTCCATTTGAAAACCCAATTGGTGTTCCAAAAGAGGCAGTAGCTAACTATCTTGGTGACATTGTTATTTGTGCGCCTATTGTTGAAAAGGAAGCAATCGAACAATCAAAAAATAATATTGCGCATTGGGCACATTTGTTAATTCATGGCATTCTTCATTTGAGGGGATTTACCCATGTTAGCGAAGATGATGCGAAAGAAATGGAAAATATAGAGAGGGACTTGCTTTTAAAAATGGGCTTCCCAGATCCATATAAACTTTAAGATATATAAAATTTTATCCCATGAAAGAGACAAAAAAATGAACTCGAAGGATTCAGAAAATAAGGGATCGATAACAGCTCGTCTTTTGGAGCGATTATTCCCAAATTCTTCTAATGAACCAGAAACAAAAGAGCAATTAATCGAGCTTCTGCGCGCTGCAAAGAATCGAGCTTTGTTCGATACAGATGCCCTTTCTATGATGGAAGGAGTTCTTCAAGTGTCTGACTTACAGGTAAGAGATATTATGATTCCCCGTGCTCAAGTTGTAATGATTGATAGACAAGATTCTCTTGAAAATATTTTACCAATTGTGGTGGATTCAACCCATTCTCGTTTTCCTGTTATAGGTGAGGATAGAGCGGAAGTTATCGGCACAATGCTAGCAAAGGATTTACTTCAATACTTTGGGGAAGGCGCAAAGAAATTTAAACTCAGAAACATCATAAGACCAGCTGTCTTCGTTCCTGAATCAAAGAGGCTAGACGTGTTGCTAAGAGATTTTAAGGCAAGTAGAAATCATATGGCAATTGTGGTGGATGAATATGGTGCAGCAGCAGGCGTTGTTACGATAGAAGATGTTTTAGAACAAATTGTTGGCGAAATTGAAGATGAGTATGATTTTGATGAGGGCGCACAAATTATGAGATTGAGTGAAAATCATTTTACCGCTAGAGCTCATACCACCCTTCAGGAATTTAATGAATACTTCAACACAACATTTGAAGATGATGATTTTGACACTCTGGGTGGACTGGTTCTTAATGCTTTTGGACATATGCCAAAGCGAGGAGAGAGAACAAATGTCGGTGATTTTGAATTTGAGGTGACTGGCGCTGACAGTAGAAAAATCAGGCTTCTTAATATTTATCGGTTTATTTCAACTGTAGATGAAACTGTAGACTGATTATTGAATGACTATTTATAGTGCTCTAAATAATTTTATTCATTCATTCAGCGGTTCTTTCATCTTTCAATTAATAGTATGCTTTTTTTTAGGAGCTTCCGCAGTACTTTCTTTTTCCCCTTTTCAGATAGAAAATTTAATAATTTTTTCCTTGGCAATATTTTTTCAATTTATTTATTCGAGTAAAAATATCAAGCATGCAGCACTGTTAGGTCTTTTTTTTGGCATTGGCTTTATGGGATTTGGAGTTTCATGGATCTATATAAGTATTGAAAAATTCGGTGGCGTATCTCCTTCCCTAGCTTTTATTTTTACTATTCTTTTCATTCTTTTTATTTCAATTTATTTTTCTATTTTTGGAGGGGCCGTAAAACTAATAGGAAGAAATAATAAAAAACCTTTTGTTATGATTTTCATCATTCCATCATTATGGTTTTTAATTGAACTTGCTAGAGGACTCTTTTTTACAGGTTTCCCTTGGCTCTCGATTGGATATAGTCAAATTAATAGCACGATTTCAAGTTTTGCACCGATCATCGGCGTTTATGGGGTTGGCTTTGTTATAGCCTTTATAGCTGCTTCGCTAACTCTTTGGAAAAAAATCTGGCCTGTGTTGCTTGTTTTATCAATTTGGCTAATTAGCCATGGATTAAGTTTCACTAACTGGACTGAGCCCATGGAAGAGAAAATAAATGTGGCTATTGTCCAGGGTAATATTGAGCAGTCAAAAAAATGGGAACCAACATTGTTCTTTAGGAATTTGCAGCTTTACTTAGATTTAACTAAAAATCTTTCAGGATCAGATGTTATTGTTTGGCCAGAGACCGCTGTGGCCGCATTTGATGATCAGATAGAAGAAGAGATTCTATCTCCAATTCAAAATTTAGCAGCGAAAAATTCTTTTGATTTACTTACGGGAATTGTAAATAGAAACTTTAGAGGAGAATACTATAATTCAGTAATTAATTTAGGTGCTTCCGGCCGTCAAATTTACAAAAAGAGTCATCTTGTTCCATTTGGGGAATATTTACCACTTAAGCCTATTTCAAAGACTATATTCAGTTTTTTAAGTATACCTATGTCTGATTTCAGCCCAGGAGAGAATAAACGAAATATTAAGTTAGGCGGTAACTCAGTTGGAGTCAGTATATGTTACGAAGATGTGTTTTCCTCAGAGATTGCAAAATCTTTTCCAAAATCTAGATATTTAGTAAACGTTAGCAACGATGCTTGGTTTGGCGACTCTTTAGCTCCTCATCAGCATCTAGAGATTGCTCAGATGCGCGCATTAGAATTTGGAAGATTTTTCGTAAGATCAACAAATAATGGCATCTCAGCCATAATAGACAATCGAGGGAAAATAAGAAAAATTGCACCTCAATTTAAAGAATTTGTTTTAGAATCCGAATTAATACTTTATGAGGGTGCAACTCCCTATAGTAATTTCAACGATGTTCCGTTAATAATAGTATCTTTCATACTTTTGTTAATTTGTATGTCAAATAAAAAGCCTTTCTCGACAAAGGGCCAGTAAGCTTATTAAGTGCTTATTTTGATAGAAGTAAAAAATATTTGGAGAATTTTATGTCTAGAGAGGTTATATCAACCAAGGACGCCCCAAAGGCAATAGGGACCTACTCGCAGGCTGTTCGAGTAAATAAAACAGTCTATTTATCCGGTCAAATACCGCTAGATCCCATCTCAATGGAAATCATAGATGGAGACATTGATAGACAAATTTGTCAGGTATTTGATAATTTGAAGGCGGTTGTAAAAGCAGCGAATGGCGAATTGCACAATATTGTAAAAATAAATATTTATCTGATTGATTTAGATAATTTTGAAAAAATTAATTCAGTAATGGAGAGGTATTTTCAGAAACCTTATCCAGCTCGAGCAGTAGTTCAGGTGAATAGGCTTCCAAAAGATTCAACCATCGAACTTGATGCAATTATGGAATTGGAATAATTCCACAAATATTATTTTTAACACTAAAACTTTGAGAGAATAAAATGCATAAAATATTTTTTACTTTTTTTATTGCAATCTTCGCTATTTCTCCGATATCTGCGGAAGAAAAGCAGAAGATACCAACTTTTGGTGATTGGGCAAAAAAATGTGAAACTGCGAAGATACGAGAACAAAACAAAGAAGGAGTTACTGATAAAAAAATTTGTTATGTATTTCAAAATGTAAGTAATAAAGAAAGTGGGCAAATTATAATGCAAGTTAGAATAGGCTACCCTGCCAGTAACGATAGTCCCGTCATTATAGTCACATTGCCTTTAGGTGCTTTACTACCACCTGGTGCTGGTTTTCTTGCGGAGGGAAGTGATCCGTTAAAGTTGCCTTTCCTTGCTTGTGGCAGAGAGGGATGTACAACCGTTGGCCAACCCATAAAAAGCAAAATGCTTGAAGCTATGAAAAAAGGTGATAGGGCGGCTGTAAGAGTGTCTTTGATGAATCAAAAAGTAATAAATCTTCCTGTTTCTTTAAAAGGATTTACACGCGCCTTAAATTCTATCAAATCAAAATGAACACCTCTAGATATTTGAATAAATGCCAACTAGCAATGAAAAATATTTAGGAAAAAATCTAGGAATAATCAAAGGAATTGGCCCTAAGAGTATTGAAAAACTTGCTCGCCTTGGGATAAAAACAATTCAAGACCTTCTGTTGCATCTACCAATACGCTATCAAGATCGCACAAAGAAAACTTTAATAAAAGATCTACGTCCTGGAAGTTTTGCTGTTGTGGATGCTGTAATTGATTATAGCCAGATAAAATTTGGTAGACGTCGCTCTCTCTTTGTTGAAGTGTACGACGATACAGGTTCTATTGGATTGAGATTTTTTTATTTTACTACTGCTCAGAAAAAAAATTTCTTAAGTGGAAAAAAAATTCGTTGTTTTGGCGAGGTTCGTAACGGGCCAAATTCTTTTGAATTAATTCATCCAGAGTATTTTTTTATTGGGAAAGAGGATTCTCGCCAATTTGATTCTACTCTGACTCCAATTTATCCAAGCACCGAGGGAATCTCTCAGAGAAGTTGGCGTGACTATATAAATAAAGCAATTCAATTATTAGATAAAGAAGTAATTTTTCAGGAGCTTTTGCCGAGTAATATTCTTGATGAGAACGGCCTACCTTCTTTAAAAGAAGCAATTTGTTTTTTACATAAACCCCCAACCACAGTCTCTTATGAATTGTTATTTAATTTTCAGCATCCCGCTCAACAAAGATTAATTTTTGAGGAATTATTAACCTATCATATTTGTTTGAAAGACCTTCGGAAAAAGAATAAGAAAAAATTAGCGCCAAATATTTCCAAAGGTTCTAGGCAATTGGCTAGTGAATTAAAGAAAAAGCTACCGTTTACGCTTACTAATGCTCAAAAAAACACATTTGAAGAAGCTTTTTCCGACCTAAGCAGTGGATACCCAATGATGAGATTAATACAGGGCGACGTTGGGTGCGGTAAAACTATAATTGCGGCGCTGATCTCCGCGTGCGTTGTCGAAGCTAACTATCAGGTAGCACTTATGGCACCAACTGAACTCTTAGCTGAGCAACACCAAAGGAATTTTTCTGAATGGTTCAGTTATCTAAAAATAAAAGTTGGCTTTTTATGTGGTAAGCACAAGGGTAAAGAAAGAGAGAAGATTCTGAGAGATTTAGCAAATGGAGAAATTTCAGTCCTTATTGGAACACATGCATTATTTCAAAAAGATGTAATTTTTCAATCGTTGGGACTAGTCATTGTTGACGAGCAGCATCGTTTTGGAGTTAATCAAAGATTACGGTTACGCGAGAAAGGAAAAAAGTCAATACCACATCAATTAACGATGACTGCCACTCCAATCCCGAGAACTTTAGCAATGACCGCATATGCCGATCATGATTTATCCATAATAGACGAGCTACCTCCAGGAAGAAAGCCTGTAGTAACTAGCGTCATTTCCCAGGAAAAAAGAAACGAAATAGTAGAAAGAGTTGGGGAAAATTGTGAAAGGGGTCAGCAAGCATATTGGGTATGCAATTTAATAGAAGAAAGTGAATTCCTACAGGCCCAGGCAGCAGAGGATATTTTTAGTGAGTTAGAAAAATCTCTGACTTCATTAAAAATTGGATTATTGCATGGAAAACAGAAAAGTATCGAAAAAGAAAAAATAATGCAAGAATTTAATAATGGAGAAATTAATTTACTCGTATCAACGACAGTTATTGAAGTTGGCGTTGACGTCCCTAATGCAAATTTAATGATAATTGAAAATGCTGAACGCCTAGGTTTAGCGCAACTTCATCAATTACGGGGTAGAGTCGGTAGGGGCTTAAAAGAGTCTCACTGCGTTTTGATGTACCGCTCACCTTTGAGTCAGGTAGCAAAAGAAAGATTAAGCATACTTCGTGAGACAAATGATGGCTTCTTGGTTTCCAAAAAAGACCTAGAGTTGAGGGGTCCTGGTGAGGTTTTGGGGATAAGGCAAACTGGAGAGCTTAATTTTAAGATTGCAGATATGTCTCGTGATTATTTAATGCTTGATAGGGTGCAAAATGCCGCAAATAAACTTATTAATGAGGATACTAATATTGTTAATGAATTTACCCATCGCTGGATTGGGGAAAAAACAATTTATTATGACGTATGAAAATTAATAATGATGATAAAGTTTTATGCACACATTCGATCGTAAATAAAAAATGCAGAATTTATAGAAAGTACAAATGTTAATTTCGAGTTCTAAGTCAATATTGGAGCCTAATTGGGTCAGTCTAGATAGACTGCGAGGCTCCCTATTGCCAAATGAAATTGCACCATGGGTGACGGATAAAGGCTCGCTTACAAAAACTATTATCCATAAATGTCATGGTAGCTTTGATGTAAGGGTTCAAAATCAAAGTTGGAGTAAGGCTAAACCAACTGAAAGTGCGATTCTTGGAATTTCTAAAGGAATACGAACGATGTTAAGAGAAGTTGAATTGAGGTGTGATGATGAGCCATGGATTTTCGCTAGAACATTAATACCATCAATAAACTTAAAAGGCGGCGCTAAAAGACTAGCCTTCCTTAAGAACAGACCCTTAGGGGCGGTCTTATTTGCCGATCCTAATACAAAAAGATTACTGATTGAGGTAGCAAAGATCGATTCAAGACATGACATTTTCTATAAAGCAACTAATAACCTAAATTTTATTCCATCTGAATTATGGGGCCGAAGGACATTGTTTGTTTTTTCAGGAAAAAAATTACTAGTAAATGAAATCTTTCTTCCAACGCTGCCAAAAACATAGTCAGGGGAATTAGTGATCCCATCAAAACTAAATTAGACCGTTTTGGACAAAGATAAAAAAAGATCTGGAGAGTGGGACTTCACCAAGAATGGACCCATATGGAGACAATGATATTTTTTCATTAAATTTTCGACACTTAATACAATTTTTCTCTCAGAGCCGATGCTATTCAGTCCCTAATTTTCTTTTGTCTTTGCGGTTTGTAAAATATAAAGCTTGATTTCTTGGTAACAACTGGGTAAAAAACTGCCCGCATACCGAATAACTGGGGTTCCATAAAATGTCTACTAAACGTCAGGCTGAATACAAACCAACTGTGAAAGAAGAGTATATGAACGACAAACAGTTGGAATATTTTCGTCAAAAGCTTATCGCATGGCGAGAAGAGCTTATGCAAGAAGCTCAGGAAACCTTAAATAATCTTCGCGATAAGTCTTATCAAGAGGTTGGCGATGAGGCTGATAGAGCCAGTCGTGAGAGTGAGCATGGGCTGGAGCTAAGAACAAGGGACCGTTATCGAAAACTCCTTCGGAAAGTTGAAGAGGCCCTTGAGAGGATAGATGACGGCAGCTATGGTTATTGCGAAGATACTGGTGATGCGATTGGAATAAAGAGATTAGAGGCTCGCCCAATTGCAACACTGAGCATAGATGCTCAGGAAAGGAGAGAAATGAAGGAGAAAGTTATCGCCGATCGATAGCGTGATCTTTTTGAACTCCTGGCGCTAATATATGGAGAGAGCCGGATTTCCCACAAAAATTAACATAATCCGCAAAATTTGTATAAAAAATATCCATATGTTGACTAATTAGTTAAATAAAAGTTGACAGCTTTCGCCAACATCCTAATATGTTTCATTTACAACAATCATTGATAGATATGAGGATTCTTCCACTCCACGAAATATGACCCACCTATGACTGAATTAAAACAAACGATAGCCCGCATTAGGCATGACTGGAAATTAGAAGAAATAGAAGATTTGTTTCAGAAACCATTTAATGACCTCATTTTTTATGCTCAAAAAGTTCATAGGCAAAATTTTGATCCAAATTTGATTCAAGTAAGTACTTTGCTTTCCATAAAGACGGGCGCATGCTCAGAGGATTGTAGTTATTGCTCACAGAGTGCGAGATATGACACCGGGCTAGAGAGAGAAAAACTACTACCTTTGAAAGAGGTAATAGAGTCTGCAAAAATTGCTAAGAGTAAGGGAGCTAGCAGATTCTGTATGGGTGCTGCATGGCGAAATCCAACAGATAAAAATTTAGAAAAAGTCGTTCAAATGATAGGAGCAGTTCGTGATTTAGGGATGCAGACATGCGTTACCCTCGGGATGTTAAATGAGGCACAGGCGAAAAGGTTAAAAAATGCTGGTTTGGATTACTATAACCATAATTTGGATACATCTCCTGAATTTTATGGAAATGTGATAACAACGAGAACCTTTCAAGATAGGCTAGACACATTACACTTTGTTCGAGAAGCCGGAATTAATGTTTGCTCAGGAGGAATTTTAGGGATGGGCGAGACTAATAGGGATAGGGCAAGAATGTTTCAAGAACTAGTAAACCTTCCTCAACACCCAGAATCGGTTCCAATTAATATGCTGGTGCAAGTAAAAGGCACTCCTCTTTTTGGGCAGAAAGAGATCGATCCTATAGATTTTGTCTCTAGCATAGCAGTCGCAAGAATACTCATGCCAAAAAGTTATGTGCGTTTATCGGCAGGAAGGACTGAAATGTCAGATGAAATGCAAGCATTATGTTTTCTGTCTGGCGCAAATTCCATTTTTTACGGAGATCGTTTGTTGACAACCGATAATCCTGAAGTAGATCGAGATAAGTTTCTGTTTGATCGATTAGGTCTATCAATGGAAGAGGTCGCACAGCAAGGCGATAAGCAAGTCTCGTAAAATTTATAATTTTTAGCAATGAATCCATTAGCCGATTTAAAAAATGACTTAGAACTTCGTAAACTTGAAAATCTCTATAGGACGAGGCAAATTTTATACAGCCCTCAAGGTGTAGAGGTAAATTGTAATGGTAAAAAACTACTATCTTTTTGTTCAAATGACTATCTTGGTTTAGCAAATGATCCTCGCTTAATAGAGGCGAATTTTCTAGGTATGAAGAAGTATGGAGTGGGTAGCGGCGCTGCTCATTTGATTAGCGGCCACTCTCACTCTCATCATTTATTAGAACAAGAGCTATCAGACTTTCTTGGTGTAGAAAGGGTACTTTTATTTTCCACAGGCTATATGGCGAATGTGGGCATTTTGACCTCATTGATGTCACGCAATGACATTATATTTCAAGATAAATTAAATCATGCTTCTCTCATTGATGGAGGTTTACAAAGCAGAGCAAGACTTCGGCGCTATGATCATTTGGATACAATAATGCTCGAGTCAATGTTAGAAAAAATTGAAAATAAATCATTAATTGCTAGTGATGGAGTATTCAGCATGGATGGAGTGAGAGCGCCCATAGAAAATTTGATCCAATTGTCAAATCAGTTTAATTCCGCTCTTTTGATTGATGATGCGCATGGTTTTGGTGTTTTAGGAGAAAATGGAAAAGGAAGCATCCATGCTCTCGGCCTATCCATGTCAAAAGTCCCGCTTTATGTAGCTACACTTGGTAAAGCATTGGGAACGATGGGCGCCTTTGTTGCTGGCTCAGAGGAGCTAATTGAAACTTTGATACAAAGGGCAAGAAGTTATATCTATACGACTGCAATGCCACCATCTCTAGCGGAGGCTACAAGGGCAAGCCTCAAAATTATGGCCAGTGAAAATTGGCGAAGACTCCATCTTACAGATTTGGTTAATCGATTTCGGGCTGGAGCGAAAGAGTTTGATTTAGAGCTAGTAAACTCTGATACACCCATTCAACCAATTATTTTGGGTAACGCTGAGACAGCGCTTCGTTGGAGCAATACTCTTTTTGAAAAAGGCATTTTAATTAATGCAATACGCCCACCCACCGTGCCCGAGGGATCCGCAAGACTACGAATAACATTTTCTGCTACTCATCAGATAGAACATATTGATTATCTGCTTGGTGAGTTGCGAAGACTCTCGGAGAATTAATGAGATTACACGGAGAAACAATTGGGAAAGGTAAAGATATTATTCTTCTTCATGGATGGGGTATGAATTTAGGTGTTTGGGGATCACTTCTACCAATTATCAGTAGAAGTTTCCGTGTTACCGCGATTGAGTTACCTGGGCATGGGCAAAGCCAATGTGCAAATAAAATTACATTGAATTCCTGGGCTAGAGCTTGTTTAGATATCGCACCCAAAAAGGCCTCTTGGGTTGGATGGTCTTTAGGGGGCCTTTTAGCCATCGAAGCTGCGCACATTGAACAAAAAAAAATTCACTCACTTTGTTTAATTGCGTCAAGTCCATGTTTCTGTAAAAAAATCGATTGGCAGTGCGCTTTGAAAAACGAAATTTTTCAGACTTTTGCAGATAATTTTTATGTTAATCCTGAGAAAACTTTAAAAAATTTTTTAAGCTTACAAGTAAAAGGTACAAAAAATTCACAAGAAACACTTCGCTTAATCCATAAATCCTTAGCTCCACGTCCGACTCCAAATATTGAGGCGTTAAAAACAGGACTAAAAATTCTCAAGGATTCTGATCTTAGGAAAAAATTCTCAGATATCGAGATTCCTATAAATTTTTTGTTAGGCGGGAGAGACACAATCGTGCCAATTGACATAGTCGAAAATTTAAAAATTTTACGACCAAGCTCTTCTTTTAAAATAATTCCTCAAGCAGGCCATGCTCCAATTTTATCTCATCAAGAGGAAAGTGCTAAATGGTTGGTTGATAATTGTGGATAGAAAGGTATATATCGATAAAAAAGCCGCCAGACGTTCTTTTGAGTACGCGGCAAATTCATATGATAAAGCAGCTGTTTTACAGACAGAGATTGGAACCAGGATGTTAAATAGACTCGATTATGTAAAGTTAAAACCGAAGCGTATCGTAGACATAGGCTGTGGCACCGGACTACATACAGAGGCTTTACTAAGATTATACCCAAAGGCAATTTTATTTGGGCTTGATTTTGCCTTCTCAATGGTAGAAAAAACAAAAAAACGCGGGCGAATTTTTAAGAGACCCATTGGAATCTGTGGGGATTTAGATTCTCTCCCACTTGCGACGAACTCATGCGATCTTATTTTTTCTAATGCGGCACTACAATGGAGCTCAAGTCCAGATATTGCGGTGTCTGAAATGCAACGAATCTTAAAACCTGGGGGATTATTGATGTTTTCGAGTTTTGGACCAGATACATTGAAAGAGTTGCGTGAAGCATGGTCCTCGGTTGGTACAGAAAATAGGGTTCATCAATTTATCGACATGCATCAATACGGAGATATGTTGATGCAAGCAGGATTTAGTGATCCAGTAATGGATACAGAGAGTTTATGTTTAACATATACGACCGTAAGAAATTTAATGCAAGACCTGAAATCATTGGGAGCAAGTAATGCCAGCTTATCAAGATCACGCTCTTTGACAGGACCTAAAAAATTTAAAGCCCTTACAGAAAGCTACGAACAGGTTCGAAATACTGATGGACGATTACCAGCAAGCTTCGAAGTAATTTACGGACATGCTTGGGGGTCGGAACAAAGATCTTCAGGGAGTGAAATTCATGTCCCTATCGATGTGCTTAAATCCACATGAAAGGTTTTTTTATTACTGGTATCGACACTGGATGCGGCAAGACTCATGCAGCCTGCGAGTTAATTGATTTTTTGAAAAGAAAGGGAAAAAAAGTTGCCCCTTTCAAGCCAGTAGCGGCCGGTGTAGTGAATGTAGGCAATAGTCAAAAAAATGACGATGCAATAAAATTAATAAACATTTCAGGCCAGGATTGGAATTATAAAGATGTTAATCCATTCTGCTTCCATGAGCCGGTATCGCCGCACATAAGCTCAAAAGAGGATGGTGTGTCGATTGACATGAAAGTAATATTAGATTCAGCACTGAGTTTGAAAAGAAATGCTGATGTAATAGTGGCGGAAGGTGCCGGAGGATGGATGGTGCCCTTGAGCGATCATTTGGACGTTTGCGATTTGGCAGTTTCTTTGGGTTTACCGGTGATTATGGTGGTGGGTTTGAGGCTTGGGTGCTTGAATCATGCCCGTCTGACGGAACAAGCGATAATGGATAGCAAAGTCAAATTACGTGGGTGGATAGCTACTCACGTTGATAAAAATATGGCTCGAATTGATGAAAATATACGGACATTAGAGGAGAAACTAGTAACTCCATGCCTGGGTAGAATTCCGTATAATCAAAAAGGCGAATTCAAGGAAACTCTAATACTTGAAACGCTCTAAAAGAAAATGAGTCTCGTTCACGCTTAAATGTCCTGGGAACATTGGCTTATTAAAGTTTTTTTCAGCCTCTTGTTTAAAAAGTGTCCACTACTTAAGAACTTCCAAATATTATATAATCCCTAAGTCATAAGAAGAATTTTGTTGATATATGTATTAAATTTAGTTGCGATATCTGCCCGAGCTCTATAGGATTTGGCCTCGATTATTTTAGCTAAATAGGTATGAAGTTAATTTGGCATATTAATAAAAATTAATATGTTCAGTTGTTATTACAGATCGTCAAGTGATTCGCCATTAATGAGAGAGGAAAGGATTAGTGGTTATTACAGAGCTTGCTGCTGATAAGGCTAATTGCAGGATTTTGATTAGACCAAACCGATCCATGAGCTGGAAGCAAACGGTGTTGTTCATTTGGTCCGTGGCAATTGTTTTAGGGGTAGTGTCTATAGCTTTTGCCTTCCAGGGATATTGGATGATTTTGCCTTTTGCGGGAGCTGAGCTGGCGGCATTGATCTTTTGTAGTTATTTAGTTGCTGATTCAGGGATGTTGTGTGAACTTGTTTCCATGGATGAATCGGAGGTTATAGTTGAGAAAGGAAGACAAAAACGAAAAGGTTCTGACAAAGGCGGACCACAAAGCAGAATTAGTTTCCCCAGGGCTTGGGCTAGAGTTGAATTGAAGCCACATGGAAAATGGTACCCTGATAAATTGCTCATAGGAGCATCTGGAAACAGAGTTGAGTTAGGGGAATTTCTTGGAGAAGAAGAGAAGGAAAAGCTAGCAGTGGAATTGAAAGAGCTTCTTCGAGGAAAAACGTAAATTTAAAGTACCTTGGCAGTTAGTAAAGTTACTATAAGAAATAATTGTTTAGATAATTGGGAGACGCTGTAGTGAGAGCATCGTATAAATGGCTTGGACTTGTAATCTTTTTTATTGGTTGTTTAGCCACCCCAGCCATGGCTGAGTTAGATTTAAATATGAGAGAGGGCGTAACTTCTATAAGTAACGAGGTTTACGGTCTTCATATGACCATTTTTTGGGTTTGCGTCGGTATAGGTATTGTAGTTTTTGGGGCGATGATCTGGTCCATGGTTTATCACCGCAAATCCAAGGGTGCAGTGGCATCTCAGTTCCATGAGAGTACGACTATGGAAATTCTTTGGACTGTAGTACCAATTGTCATTCTGGTAAGCATGGCGATCCCAGCAACAAAGACACTACTAGCCATGGAAGATACATCCAATTCGGACATGACCATTAAGGTAACCGGACTCCAGTGGAAATGGCAATATGAATATGTCGATGGAGATGCAGAGGGAATCAAATTTGTGAGTAGCTTGCATCCGGATCATAACGAAGCCCGGGCTGTGGGTGTAGGTATGAACGAAGAAACTCTTAGAGAAAAGTTTGGTAAGACTTATTTGATGGATGTCGATAATCCTCTAGTTGTCCCAACAGGGAAAAAAATTAGATTTCTTATTACAGCTGCAGACGTCATCCATGCCTGGTGGGTGCCAGATTTGGGATGGAAAAAAGACGCAATTCCCGGCTTCGTTAACGAGGGTTGGACCGTGATTGACAAACCTGGAGTTTACAGAGGAAAGTGTGCTGAACTTTGCGGAAGAGACCATGGTTTCATGCCGGTAGTGGTAGTGGCAAAGGATCCAGCTGATTACAAAGAATGGGTTACCGCGCAGCGAGGTGAGGCACTTAAAATTGCTGCGTCTGCAGATCGTATTTGGAACAAAGACGAGTTAATGGCAAAAGGTGAGCAAGTATACAACGCAAACTGTGGTGCTTGTCATATGCCGAATGGAGCAGGTATGCCCCCAGTTTTTCCTGCTATTGCAGGTAGCGCAGTAGCACTTGGAGATCCAGCAGGCCACATAGATATAGGGCTGAATGGAAGAGCCGGGACTGCAATGGCTGCTTACAGAGACGTATTAAACGATGTAGATTTGGCTGCTGTTATAACTTACCAGAGAAACGCCTGGGGTAATAATGCCAGCATAGTACAACCAGCTGATATAAAATCAGCACGCTAAACACATAAAACGGAGAGGCATAAAATGAGTCAAGCTGTAACTCACGATGACCACCACGATCACGGACCCGATAAGGGATTGATGAGATGGGTGACTACTACGAACCATAAGGATATCGGAACACTCTATTTGCTTTTTGCGCTGATTATGTTTTTCATAGGTGGGGCAATGGCAATGGTTATAAGAGCCGAGCTCTTCGAACCAGGAATGCAAGTGGTAGATCCGCAGTTTTTTAATTCGATGACGACTACTCATGCTCTAATAATGATTTTTGGAGCCGTCATGCCCGCGTTTACTGGTCTTGCAAATTGGTTAATCCCAATGCAAATAGGAGCGCCCGATATGGCACTTCCACGAATGAATAACTTTTCATTCTGGATCCTTCCTTTTGCCTTTTCACTTCTTTTATCTACCTTGTTCATGACTGGAGGAGGTCCTGCCGGTGGATGGACTTTGTATCCACCTCTGTCTTTGCAAATGGGCGAAGGTTTTCCGTTTCTTATTTTCGCGCTCCATTTAGCGGGAATCTCTTCAATAATGGGCTCGATTAATGTTGTGGTTACAATTCTTAATATGCGTGCTCCAGGTATGACCTTGATGAAGATGCCATTGTTTGTATGGACATGGTTAATTACAGCTTATTTGTTGATAGCAACCATGCCAGTTTTGGCCGGCGCAGTCACAATGTTACTTACAGATAAATTTGCTGGAACAAGCTTTTTCAGCGCGGCTGGCGGCGGTGACCCAGTTTTATTCCAACATATTTTTTGGTTTTTTGGGCATCCAGAAGTATACATTCTGATCCTACCTGCTTTTGGAATCGTATCGGCAATTATCCCGACGTTTGCAAGAAAGCCTTTGTTTGGCTACAGCTCGATGGTATACGCAACCGCTTCCATTGCTTTTCTCTCATTCATAGTATGGGCTCACCACATGTTTACGGTAGGTATGCCGGTGGTAGGAGAACTATTTTTTATGTATGCGACGATGATGATTGCGGTGCCTACTGGCGTGAAAGTTTTTAATTGGGTATCCACTATGTGGAAAGGTTCAATGACTTTCGAGACACCTATGCTTTTTGCGATTGGATTCATAATTATGTTTACGATTGGTGGATTATCCGGGTTGATGTTAGCGATTGCTCCTGCTGATTTTCAGTATCATGATACTTATTTTGTTGTGGCACATTTTCACTATGTTTTAGTGACAGGCGCGATATATTCAATCATGGCTGCAGCTTATTACTGGCTTCCCAAGTGGACGGGGAATATGTACAACGAGCGTATGGGAAGATGGCATTTTTGGATTTCAACTGTGTCCGTAAACGTTCTTTTCTTCCCTCAGCACTTTTTGGGGTTAGCCGGAATGCCTCGCAGGATCCCGGACTATGCTGTTCAGTTTGCAGATTGGAACATGGTGTCTTCAATTGGTGGTTTTGTATTCGGTGCATCGCAACTTATGTTTGCATGGTTGGTATATAAAACCGTGAAAGGCGGCGAAAAAGCAACGGATAGAGTTTGGGAAGGAGCAGAAGGACTGGAGTGGACTCTTTCATCACCTCCTCCTTATCATAGCTTTACTGAGGCGCCAGAAATTAAATAACTTCAGTGCAAACTATAGTTAAAAGATTTAGCTTAGGAGAAAATTTTGACAGACGATATGAGAGGTAAAGGTAAAGCCAATGTAAGATTAGCTATCTTGCTTGGCTTCGTGGCCCTGAGCTTCTTTTTGGTGGGCCTATATTTAGCGTCTGGAGGAAATCAGGCATAAAAAATGTCAGAACTTAATAAACGCAACACAAGGTCATTTGTTAGAATCGCGATAGTATCGGTCGCCATGTTCGGATTTGGCTACTTGTTGGTCCCGCTTTATGATGTATTTTGTGAAATTACAGGATTAAATGGCAAGACGGGTAAAGTTAGCATTGCAGAAGTCGCCTCAAGCTACCAGCCAGACCTAGACAGGCTCATTACCGTACAGTTTGTCGCCAACAAGAACAGTAATTTGTCATGGGACTTCAAGCCAACTATTAGCAGTATGAAGGTTCACCCTGGGCAAATGTACGGCACTAACTTTATCGCAAGTAACAAAACTGCTCGAAACATGATTGGTCAAGCAGTGCCGAGCGTTGCTCCTACCAAAGCTAGCAGATATTTTAATAAGACAGAATGCTTTTGTTTTGTTAAGCAGCCCCTGGCAGCAGGTGAAACTAAAGTTATGCCTTTGCGGTTTATAGTGCACCCTAAATTACCAAAAGGCGTCAAAACACTGACACTTGCGTATACTTTTTTTGACGTCAGCGAACAGACGGCTTCTAATTAAATATTTTGATAAAAAACAGTCAATTTTTGTGGTAAATTTGCGTTTGAGATTTTTGTTTAAGAAGTAAAGAAGGTAAATAAGTATGAATCAATCAGCAGAACAGTATTACGTCCCTCATGGAAGTTTGTGGCCTATTGTGGCTAGTGTATCTTTGACTGTAGGAGTTATCGGGGCGGCTAATTGGTTTAATGGCAATGCCTCCGGGCCGACTATCCTATATATCGGACTTGCGATGGTGGTGTTCATGATGTTCGGTTGGTTTGGAGCTGTAGTCAAAGAGAGTCTATCTGGAACTTATAACGAACAGGTGGATAGATCTTTCAGACAAGGAATGATGTGGTTCATCTTTTCTGAAGTTATGTTTTTTGCCGCTTTTTTTGGCGCGCTATTTTACGCTAGAGTTTTATCAGTACCTTGGTTACTCGATCCCGATTTAGCAAATAATATTTTTCTGTGGGAAGGTTACACAGAAGCTTGGCCTACAAATGGTCCCGGAAATGTAGGGGGCGACTTTCAGACTATGGGCCCCTGGGGAATTCCTTTAATTAACACGCTACTTCTTCTTCTTTCGGGCGTCACTCTAACAATATCCCATTGGGGTTTAAAAAATAACAAAAATAAAACGACTGTGTCTTGGCTCGTTGCAACTGTGGTACTTGGCGTAGTATTTCTAGGTTTTCAGGTGTATGAATATATACATGCCTACACTGATCTTAATCTTACATTAGAGTCAGGAATTTACGGATCTACTTTCTTCATGCTAACAGGCTTCCATGGTTTCCATGTCACCATAGGTACGATAATGCTTATCGTTATGACGGTAAGAGCTGCAAAACGTCATTTTACTCCTGAGAATCATTTCGCTTATGAGGGCGTAGCTTGGTATTGGCATTTTGTTGACGTGGTATGGCTGGGATTATTTATATTCGTATATGTACTATAATCTTTAATCTGATTTGATCTCAGTCTGTGTGCTAGCATTTTCTGGATAAAGCCCATGAGGTTTTATAACACCCAGAAGCATTAAAACTATTAAAAAAAGAAATAGCCCGAGGGATAAACTGATTCTGAAAGTAAGGGCCCTAACCATTTTTTTTGAATCGCCTTTATCCTTTACTAAAAAAAATAGGCCAGACGCTAGACTGATAACAATGCCGATAAAGACGATGATAATGATAGCTTTTAACCACACGTTAAATTCATCCTATTTGTAATTTGTTAAGAAACGCAGAAAAGCAGCGCTAATTATGAAGTTGAAATTTAGTCAATTTGTATTTGCTCCTGATATTATACCAACTATAGTATTTTTTTTGGTTTTAATATGTCTATTAAGCCTAGGTAATTGGCAATTAAACAGAGCAGAGGAAAAACAACGGTTGGTGGATAGTAAATCCATAAGGCAAGCGGCTGCGCCTCTTAATTTAAACATAAATAACATGGATGAAGAGTTGGATCGATTCAGACCAGCAACTGTCAAGGGTAAATATGTGGGCAAACAGCAATGGTTACTAGATAACCGATTATTCCGCGGCCAACCCGGTTATCATGTCTTTAGCTTATTGGAACTTTCCAATAATAAAAGATTACTAGTCAACAGAGGTTGGGTTTCGGTGGGAACTTCGAGGGAAATACTGCCAAATATAAGTATTTCAAAAAAAAATGTCGTTTTAAAGGGACATTTGGATAAGCCTGAATCTGTCGGGTTGGTAATGGGCGAACAAAGACTGGAGAGTTTTGAAGAGAAAGTTGTTCTTCAAAGTTTAGAAATAAAAAGAATAGAGAGAGCTAGGAGCTTAAACTTACTTCCTCTCTCGCTTGTTTTAGACAAAGACCAAAGTGGAAGCTTGCAGTATGACTGGTCTCCAGTTGAAACTATAAGCCCTGAGAAGCATGTAGGCTATGCAGTTCAATGGTTTGCTTTAGCATTTGCTCTAGTAATCATATACTTTGGCGTAAATACGCGACGTTTAAATAACAAGAATAATGGGTAATATGAATAAGAATAAGCCATTACTGAGTCGGGGTCGCATACAGCTACTATCAATTTTTGCATTGTTTTCGTTAGCTCCAGTATCGGCAATATTAGTTTGGCAATATCTAGGAGAGCATGGAGTTGGGTCCACCACAAATAACGGAGCTCTTATAAGTCCAGCAAGGCCTTTGGCTTTTGAGGGATCGGTTCTAGACGACGGATCTACGATTAACGACAGGCAATTAAAAGGCGCATGGCTTTATGTCATTAGTGGGGTAAATGGTTGCGGAGAGGATTGCCTAAAGCAGCTGTACGTTACAAGACAAACCAGGATAGCGGTTAGCAAGGATATGCCAAGAGTAAAGAGAATAATACTTTTAACGCGAGAAGCTGATTCTTCATTGAGAGAGGTACTTAAGGCTGACCATCCAGACCTACTTGTAACAACCTTTGTGCCAGAAAAATTACTAGAAAAATTTGAAGGATCAAACTTTAGTGTTAATGGAAAGCAATACTTTCTTGTCGATCCTTTGGGAAACTTGATGATGTTTTATGGTACTGATTCTATTCCAAGGGGTGTTTTGAAAGATCTTCAAAAATTATTGAAAATCTCACAAGTTGGATAAATGATGACCTATCAAAATTTAATAAAGTTTACTATTGTTTTTGCACTGAGTGTCATCATTCTTGGCGCTTACACGCGCCTTGTTGATGCAGGTTTAGGTTGCCCTGATTGGCCTGGTTGTTATGGGCAAATATTTGTACCCAGCTCAGAAGAAGAAGTAGTAAACAAGCACTACCTAGAACAGCGCCCACTTGAGACAGGTAAAGGTTGGGCCGAAATGATACACCGTTATTTTGCAGGATCTCTGGGAATTTTAATTTTTGTGATTACTTTGATTTCATGGAAAAAACGGATTAAAGATCCCAATCAACCAATCTGGCTACCCACTACACTTCTTGCCGTTGTAATATTTCAGGCAATATTAGGAATGTGGACTGTGACACTTCTTTTGAAACCTGTAGTTGTAATGGGACACTTGCTTGGTGGATTTACAACTATTGCGTTGCTATTTTTACTCGCATTGCGCGTGAGTGATATGAGTCGTTCGTTAACTCCAAATGGATTTGCTGGGGCTGCCAGAAAGATTAGACCTTGGGGTATGAGAGGTTGGGGGTTTTTAGGCTTATTGATTCTCGTTTTCCAAATCGCTCTTGGGGGATGGACCAGCACCAACTATGCAGCTCTTTCATGCCCTGATTTTCCCACATGTCAGGGCTTGTGGTCACCTGAAACTGACTTTTCAGAAGCTTTCGTAATGTGGCGTGGTTTAGGGATTAATTATGAGTTCGGAGTTTTAGAACATCCGGCTAGGGTAGCCATTCATCTAACACATAGGATTGGTGCAATTGTGACGTTTTTGTATTTGGCCTTGTTTCTCCTTTCATTAAGAGGAAAAGGACATTTATTATCGCAAGCTGCAGTAGCAGCAGGTATACTGCTTTTGGTCCAAGTGGGATTAGGCGTTAGTAATATTGTTTTTCAGTTACCTTTGTTCATAGCAGTAGCGCATAATGCAGTGGCGGCCTTACTTCTTCTTTCACTAGTTTATTTGAATTTTATTTTATGGCGTCAACAACAGTAAAAATCATATCTAATTCAGGATTACTAGATTACCTTGAGCTATGTAAGCCAAAGGTTGTTCTACTTATTGTATTCACTGCAATCGTAGGAATGTTACTTGCTTCGCCAACCCTTGTTTCTTTGGATATTTTTATATTTGGAACTATTGGAATAGCTCTTGCTTCATCCTCAGCTGCGGCCGTTAATCATGTTGTAGATCAGCGTATCGATTCAATTATGAGACGAACTAATAATAGGCCTTTGCCTTTGGGTTCGATAACTTCGAGAGATGCGTTAATTTTTGCATTTGGTCTTGGCATTATGTCAATGGGGATACTGATATACTTCGTCAATACTCTTACGGCTATACTGACCTTTCTTTCCTTGATTGGGTATGCCGTGGTTTATACAGTTTTTTTGAAAAGAGCTACGCCTCAGAACATTGTAATAGGCGGGGCCGCTGGAGCCGCTCCTCCTTTATTGGGCTGGACTGCCGTTACGGGAAGTATTGATCCAGAAGCTATGCTTCTTTTTTTGATAATATTTACCTGGACTCCTCCTCATTTTTGGGCACTTGCAATTCACCGAGCAGAGGAATACAAAAAAGCCGGGATGCCAATGTTGCCAGTTACCCATGGAAAAGACTATACGCGTCTGCAAATTCTTCTTTACACGATTCTACTTTTTGTCGTCACTTTATTGCCATACAGTTATGGGATGAGTGGAGGTTTTTATCTGGGTGGAACAATAGTTATGAATTTGGGTTTTTTGTGGTATGTGGTCATGTTGTATAAAAACGAAGATAGAGATATAGCTATAGGAACTTTTGGCTACTCTATTTTATATTTAATGGTGCTCTTCGCATTTTTACTGATAGATCACTATCTGCCTTTAGCTTTAAAAGCATTTATCTGAGTTCTCGAAAATAAAGAAGCTAGGCCGTTAAGCTATTCCCTAATGCTTCTTTGATTTTAGTCATGGCCGCTTTCTCGATTTGTCTTATTCGCTCGGCGGACACACCTAAATCTTTTGCGAGGGCTTGTAGGGTCGCTTTATCTTCACTAAGCCAGCGACGCTTTAAAACTTCCTGACTTCGTTTATCTAATCGGGATAACGCAGAATATAGTGAGCTTTCTTTAAATGACTTAGTGTCTGCCAGCTCCAGTTCATTGATGGGGTCGTCTGATTTCTTGTAGAGATAGGTTGATGGCGAACTCTTAAAATCATCGTTCTCATCTTCATATTCTGATAAGTCATAAGCGAGGTCTTGATTTGAAATTCTTGCTTCCATTTCTACTACTGTCTCTGGTTTTACCCCAAGGTCTTCAGCTACCCCTTGGATTTCTTCGCGAGAAAACCAGCCCAGTCTTTTCTTCGAACTACGAAGATTAAAAAATAGCTTTCTTTGAGCCTTAGTCGTGGCAATTTTGACAATTTTCCAATTACGGAGAATGTACTCATGAATTTCAGCTTTAATCCAATGCACGGCGAAAGAAACAAGCCTCACTCCTTTGTCTGGGTCGAAACGTCGAACTGCCTTCATTAGGCCCACAGTGCCCTCTTGAATAAGGTCTTGCTGAGGAAGACCATATCCGTCAAAACCTTTCGCAACCCTTATAACGAAGCGCAAATGCGCCATTACCAATTGTTTGGCAGCGTCGATATCTTGATAGTCCCTTAATTTTTTTGCGAGCCTGTATTCCTGGGCCTCCGTAAGCATCGGCAATTGAAATGCAGCATTTACGTAGGCCTCTATTGAGCCAGTGGGCAACGCATTATTGAGTGTTAATGAGTTATTCATTGTTCCTTCTTTCTTTTTCTATTTTGAATTTCTATATAAGCAAAAACCTATATGTATTTTAGCACTCCTTTATGAAGAGTGCCAAATTTAATAAAATAAAAAAATAAGTTCATATATCTATGATTAGTATGGTTTTTATTTAAGAAGGCCTCATTTTTTTCAGATGCTGGCTAACTGCAAGCCAGGAGCTTAAAAGACCAAGAATGGGGCTTCCGGCTAAAATGCACCAAAATACTATTGATGAATTGGCTTGAAATTGAAAATTTGAATTGTAAAGGTTTAGAAGACTTTCTACTGGCGAATTTATTAAAAAAATACTTAGGTACATTAAGATTATTGCGATAAGAGCTCCAATAATTCCATACCAGAAGCCTTCGTAAAGAAACGGTCGTCGTACGAATGCGTCACTTCCACCTACCAATCTTATAATTTTAATTTCATCATATCGATTGAGTATTTCTAGTCTGATTGTATTACCGATGATAAGAAAAATCGCTATGCAAAGTATGAAAGCTAGAATATATATGACTCTTTCAATTATTTTTATTATTGCATGTAGTCTTTCTATCCACTGGGTATCATACTGAACAAGATCAATTTTAATTATTTTGTTTAAACTCGTAGCAATTTTTTTTATTTGATTAGTATCCGTATAATTTTTTTTTGGTTCTACTACAATTACAACGGGTAATGGATTAGAGCTGAGTAGGTCAAGCGCTTCCCTAAAACCAGAAACTTCTCGAAATTCATTGAGAGCTTCTTCTCGTGTGATTAATCTTGTTTTTGCAACGCCCTCGATATTAAGAATCTCTTTTGATACCTCTTCCGCATCCTCATCGCTTACATCTTTGCGCAGAAATGCTGAAATACTTGGGCCATTGTTCCAATTATTTCCAACCACTCTGAGACTATCGATAGCCAAATAAAGTCCTCCTGGTAGAGCTAAAGCTATTCCGATGACAGAAGTAGTCATAATAGTCGAGGTAAAATTTCTTTTCAGCCTACCTAGCGAGGAGATAGCATTTTGTGCATGCCTGAGAAGCCATATTTTTGAGGTTTGGTTTTTAAGTAAACTAAATTTCATTATGATCTTTGGCATTGTAGATTTCATCGGATACTATCGAACCATTTTTTAAGCTGATTATTCTCTTTTTCAAGCTGCGGATTAAATCTATATTATGAGATGCAATCAGAACTGAAACCCCAACTTGGTTGAATTGCATAAATAAATTCATAATTTCTCTTGATAACTCTGGGTCAAGGTTGCCGGTTGGCTCATCGGCTAGTATGAGCGGAGGCTTGCTTATCAGCGCTCGCGCGATACCTACTCTCTGTTGCTCTCCCCCTGAAAGAGAAATTGGCAGACTTTTTTCTTTTTTTAGAAGTCCGACTTTATCCAAAGCCGCTCGTCCTCTTCTTTTTACTTCATGGTGTCCTTTTCCAGAAATAATTAATGGAATAACAACATTATCAAAAATGGTTCTATCTGGTAACAGCTTGTGATCTTGAAAAATCATACCTACTTGCCGCCTATGAGATGCGATACTTTGATCTGACAACTTATTTAGGTTCAAACCATTAACCCATATTTGACCTTTTGTGGGACGTTCGAGCAAAGCAATCAGACTTAAGAGAGTTGATTTACCTGCACCTGAGTGACCAGTTAAAAAAGCCATTTCACCCGATTCGAGAGAAAAATTAATGTTAGAAAGACCTTCTTTTCCATTTGGGTAGCATTTCGTTACGTTATCGAATCTAATCATACTAATCTTTTACTTTTCAAAAAGAGCATCAATAAAAACATCGGCATTGAACAACCTAAGGTCCTCTATATTTTCTCCGACTCCGATGAAACGAATGGGCACAGAAATTTTGTCTGCAATAGCAAAAATAATCCCTCCCTTTGCTGTTCCATCAAGCTTAGTGATAGTAATACCTGTCAGGCCAATCGTCTCATGAAATTGCATTGCTTGATTTAATGCATTTTGCCCCATACTGGCATCAATAACTAACATAACCTCATGGGGAGCTTTTTCATCGAACTTTTTAATTACCCTTTTTATTTTTTTTAATTCGTCCATTAAGTTCGTTTTGTTTTGAAGCCTACCTGCGGTATCAGCAATTAAAACATCAATATCTTTTGATTTTGCAATTTGTAGACTCTCATATATCACCGATGCTGGGTCTGATTTTTCTTTTTTTGCTACAACTGGGATATCGTTTCTATTCCCCCATATCTCTAGTTGTTCCACAGCGGCAGCTCGGAAAGTATCTCCAGCAGCCAACATTACTTTTTCACCATTTCTAGTTAAATTTTTTGCCAATTTACCAATGGTCGTGGTCTTTCCAGCCCCATTTACACCAACCACAAGGATCACTTGAGGATTACCGCTGTCTGCTTGGATTACAGGGGTAAGATTTTTTTTCAGAATAGATTTAAGTTGGTCTTTTAGCAAAAGAAGCACGGCATCAGAATCGAGATTAGGATTTTTATTTGTGATTTTTCTGAGCTCACTGATTATTTTTTCGGTAGTGTCAATACCTACATCCGCAGTAAGCAGTAGCATCTCAAGCTCCTCTATTACCTCCTCATCAATTGACTTCACCCTCAAAAAAAGGCCATTGATTCCACTGGATATGGCTGTCCTAGTTTTAGATAAGCCTTTTCGGAGCTTATCGGCAAGCCCGGTATTCAATGAATCCTGCTCTTCTTTACTTAACTGTTTTTTACCAAAACCAAACATTTTTTATCCTAGCAAGGGAACCCATACGCTAAAAGTTAGTCTTAAAGGCTAAGATTAGAGAAAGGCTCCAAAAAATACGCGCTTTTTTCGTTACAATAATCGATTATTTTAACATCTGGTTTATAAACTGGGGCCAAATTTTGAAAAAAATTATTAAATTATTCTTGCCTGTTCTTATTATTTCTCTCAATCAAATATCAATGGCCGATGCTGGCGTTTTTAAAACAAAGTTAGAAAACGGTTTAACGATTGTCATCAAGAAAGACAATCGAGCTAACGTAGTGACCTCTCAGGTCTGGTATAAAATCGGAAGTAGCTATGAGGAGCCTGGCTCTACGGGTCTCTCTCATGTACTGGAACATATGATGTTCAAGGGGACCAAATCTATTGGTCCAGGAAAATTCTCTGCAATCATCGCTGAGTTGGGTGGATCTGAAAATGCATTTACATCGAGAGACTACACTGCATACTTTGAAACACTTTCAGCAGATAACTTAGAGAGAGCTCTGGAGCTCGAAGCTGACAGAATGCAAAATTTAAAATTAAATCAGGATGAGTTTTTAAAAGAAATAGAAGTGGTCAAGGAAGAAAGAAGATTACGCACTGATGACAGGCCAGATGGCCTGCTCTTCGAGCAGTTTATGGCAGTAGCCTGGCGAGCATCCCCATATAAGAACCCTGTCATCGGTTGGATGAATGATTTACACAATATGAAATTGTCTGATTTGCAAGATTGGTATGAACGTTGGTATTCACCAAACAATGCTACTTTAGTCATTGTAGGCGATGTATCAATAGATGAGACCATGGCTCTTGTTAGAAAACATTTTGGTAAAATATCACCCTCTAAGTTAAATGAGGTGGACCCGATTATTGAGCCAATGCAAGTTGGGGTTACAAGAGTTGAAGTAGAGGCAATCGCAAAACAAAGTCAGTTACTTATTGGGTTTAAAGTTCCAGTGATAGGACATTCAACAAATGAATGGGAGCCTTATGCATTGCAAATATTAGCTGGTGTACTTGATGGTGGAGACAGCTCTATTTTAAGTAGAAACCTTATAAGAAAACAAAAGATCGCGGCTTCAGTAAGCGCACAATATAATGCATATTCAAGATTACCCAATTTATTTTTTTTCAGCGGTACCCCCGTCAACTCGGAAAACATTCGAAATTTAGAAAATGCAATTTTGGGTGAAATTGAAATTCTTAAGAGGGAGCTTATAACGGAAAAAGAACTTGAAAGAGTTATTATGAAAGCTATTTCCGATAAAGTTTATCAAAGCGACTCGATTTTCTATCAAGCAATGGAACTTGGTATATTAGAAACAATTGGCTTAGACCACTCTTTATTGAAAACTGAAATAGATAGCCTTAAGTCAATAACTCCAGAGAATGTGAGATCTGTCGCTAGGAAATACTTCACTAATGAAAATATGACTGTCGCAACATTAAAACCAAAATCGTAAAAATCTTATAGCCAACTACATGAGTGAAAAATTTTGAAAAATATGAAACATATCGTCCTTTGTATCTCTTTCATTAGCCTGCTTATTGGATCAATGGCATCTGCCGGATCCGCAATTAAAACGTGGAATACTGATAACGGAGCAAGAGTCCTATTTGTAAGATCAGATGCAATACCAATGGTCGATGTTAGGGTAGTTTTCGATGCTGGAAGTGCACGAGATGGCAAGTTACCCGGTTTGGCTAGTTTCACAAATGCGATGCTCAGCGAAGGAGCTGGTCGGTGGGATTCCAATTCACTTGCTGAGGAGCTTGAGGATAGGGGCATAAGACTTTCATCAGGAGTAATGAGAGATATGGCATGGATATCCTTGAGAACTTTAAATGACGAAAAAAATTTAAATTTTACTAGATATGCCTTCTCTGAAATTTTGAGTAAACCGAGATTTGAAAAAGAAAGCTTTGACAGAGTTAAACAACAATTTCTGACTGCAATTAAGAAATCCGAACAATCTCCTGGTAATATAGCTTCTCGAGAGTTTTTTGAAGCTATATATGGGAACCATCCCTATGCTCATCCGACTCAGGGAACTTTAAATTCTTTACAGCTCATAAAGCATTCGTCATTAGTTAATTTTTACAAAAATAATTATGTTGCAAAAAATGCGACGATTGCTATTGTTGGCGCGCTAAATTTAGAGTCCGCAAAGAAATTATCTCAATCCATAATTTCTGGCCTTCCTGCAGGTAAAGAACCTCCTAAATTACAAGAGCCTAGGAGTATTAATACGAACAAAATAAAATTCAATCACCCGTCATCCCAGACGCATATTTATGTCGGCCAATTAGGGATGTCTAGATATGATGCCGACTACTTTCCGCTTTATGTAGGCAACCAAATTTTTGGGGGAGGGTCTCTTGTATCGATTTTAGGAGATGAAATTCGCAATAAAAGAGGTCTCTCATACAGTGTCTATAGTTATTTCCGCCCTATGAGAGTGCGAGGACCTTTTTTAATGGTGGCCCAGACAAAAAATGAAAAAGCAGTCGAGGCACTTGGTGTGATGCAGCGAGCCTTGAGAAAATTTATAGAAAATGGCCCCACTGAAAAACAGCTGAACGCAGCAAAAAAGAATATTATTGGTGGTTTTCCACTAGACATTGCCAGTAATGGTAAGATGGTAGAATATATTAGCATGATTGGATTTTATGAGTTACCAATTGATTGGCTAAACACATTGCAAAAAAAGATTGATTCAGTGACCTCTGATCAAGTAAGAGATGCATTTAAAAGGCGCATCAAGCAGAAAAATAATATTGTCGTATTAGTTGGTGGTAAATAATTTTTAGAAGCGAGATTAATATGCCATTTAATGGCAAAAAGAACTTAAGAATTATTGGGGGAAAACTTAGGGGGAGCAAATTAGAGCTTCCAAAAAGTCACAGCATACGTCCGACCACTGATAGAGTAAGAGAAACAGTTTTTAATTGGCTACAAGGAAAAGTACAAAATTATAATGTATTAGATTTGTTTGCTGGTAGTGGAGCAATGGGATTAGAGGCGCTTTCAAGAGGCGCAAATCATGTGGTCTTTGTTGATAAATGCGAATCCGCAGTGGAACAATTAAGAAAAAATTTAAAAAAATTCAATCAAGAAAAATATACGAATATAGTCAACGAAGATGCTGAGAAATGGTTAAAAAATAGTGATGATAAATTCGATCTTATTTTTTTAGATCCGCCATTTGGCAGTTCAGCTTTAAATTCAGCTTTCTCGATTATTGAGCATAATAACCATATAAAAAGAGATGCATGGGTGTATATAGAAAAAAATAAAAAGGATTTGTGGCCTGTGACAAAAAAAGAATGGCATATTTATAGAGAAAGCAAGGCAGGAGAAGTATTATTTCGATTAATGCAACGAAAATGGTATAAAAATTAACTCTATTTATTAGGAAGGGTGACTCTTTGAAAAATATTGCTGTCTATCCTGGTACATTTGATCCAATTACAAATGGCCATACAGACCTGGTTGGTCGTGCTGCGAAAATATTCGATAAAGTTATCGTGGCGGTCTCTCAACATTCAAGCAAAAAAGTTGTTTTTAATGTAGATCAACGCACCAATTTAGCCAAGAATGCTCTCTCCAACCTATCAAATGTCGAGGTTTTGCCATTTGAAGGCCTTTTGGTCAATTTTTGTAAGGAAAAGGAAGCCCAAGTAGTCCTAAGGGGCTTGAGGGCAGTTTCTGATTTCGAGTATGAGTTTCAATTAGCCGGCATGAATCGCAGATTAGCACCAGAAATCGAGACTATTTTTCTTTCTCCTGCAGAACAATATGCTTTTATTTCATCAAGTCTTGTAAGGGAAATAGCAAGATTAGGCGGAAATGTCTCGGATTTTGTGCCAAATGAGGTACAAAAGTTGCTCTCTTCGAAGAATTGGTGATAATTATTAGCTTATAATGTGTTAATAATAGATTTAGTTTTTATTAGGAGATTTTTTCGATGTCACTAATGATTACCGATGAATGCATCAATTGTGATGTTTGCGAGCCTGAGTGCCCAAACGGTGCAATTTATCAAGGTGATGAAACTTATGAGATTGACCCCGAATTATGCACGGAGTGTGTCGGTCATTATGAGACATCCCAGTGCGTCGAAGTTTGCCCCGTAGATTGCATTCCTTTAGATCCTGAGAGAGAGGAATCTCAGGAAGAGCTTCGTGCCAAGTACGAGAAAATAATTTCTATAACCCAAGAGTAGGACCATTTAAAATCAAAATAGGTCTATACAACCACTTATTTGCCTATCCAAGCTACTTTGTTGGATTTTAAGATCTGAAATATAGCCTTGCCAAAAACTTCGTTCGGTATACCAAGGAAAAGCTAGTGGAAAAGCTGGGTCACCCCATCTCTTTGTGATCCATCCTGAATAATGAAGTTGACGTAGACTCCTCAGAGCTTCTATTAAGTTTAATTCCGCTTTATTAAAAACAAAAAATGATTCATAGCCATCTATAAGGGAAAGTATTTGTTTTTTTATTTCATCTTTATTTCCATTTAAGAGCATCCATAAATCTTGGACTGCAGGCCCGTTGCATCCATCATCCATATCTATAAAATGTGGCCCCATACCTGTCCATAAAATGTTTCCTGGATGACAGTCCCCATGCAGTTTAATATATTTAGGTTTTATTTCTTTGAAGATAGTCTCTGTAGATTTAATAAGTTGTTCTGAGATTTCTTCATATTCCTGCCTACATTCATCAGGCAATAGGTTGCCCTTCAGAACAGCTTCCCGAGCCGACCATCCAAACGATTTAGAATCGAGTTTATGTCTAAATTCATAGGGATTATTTTCTCCCATCAAATGAATTCTTCCGATCAACCTTCCTATCCATTGGAGATTATTCATATTTTCAAGGTTTGGAACACGTCCTCCTCTGGAGGGGAATAAAGCAAACCGAAATCCTTCATAAAAAAACATTGTGTTGTTCTTGAATTCAAATGGCGCAACTACAGGGATTTCATTTTTATCTAAGGAGAGGCTGAATTTATGTTCTTCAAGTATTGCCTCATCAGACCATCTGCCTGGCCTATAAAATTTTGCAATAATGTTTTCTTTTTCATTTAATTCAATTTGAAAAACACGATTTTCGTAACTATTTAGGGCCAATATACGCCCACTTGGATCTAGTCCTAATCTTTCTATTGCGGTTAAAATAAGATCATAGCTCAAATTTTCGTATTCATGCGCCACTCGCTCTTACAGCCCCCTATACTTATTTTTTCGACTCTATGAGTCTTTTCTCGGCTTCAAGATACTTTTTAGATGTTTTATTTATAATTTCTTCATTTAGGCTTGGCCCAGGATATGTCTTATCCCAATCAAGCGTCTCTAGATAATCCCTGACAAATTGCTTATCAAAACTAGGGGGGCTAATTCCGACCTCATATTGATCCAATGGCCAGAACCTAGATGAATCAGGTGTAAGGACTTCGTCTATAAGATACAGTTTTTTATTTTCATCAAGACCAAATTCAAATTTGGTGTCGGCAATTATGATTCCTCTTTCAAGGGCATAAGCGCTACTTTCTTTATAAATTTTTAGACTAATATTTTTCACTTGAGTAGCAAGCTCATCCCCTAATATTTTTTTTGTTAAATCAAAGCTTATGTTTTCATCATGCTGACCAACCGATGCTTTCGTTGATGGCGTAAAAATTGGCTCGGGTAGCTTTTCAGCAAGCCTCAGGTTTTCTGATAATTTTTCACCACAAATTTCTCCAGTTTTCTTATATTCAGCCCAACCAGACCCGATAATATATCCGCGTACGATAGCTTCAATTGGCAGGGGTTTGAGTTTTTTTACGACAATAACTCTGTTGCCAAGCAACTTCCTTTGCTTCTCATCTGGTATCGCTTTTTCAATTGGGTAATCTGTGAGATGGTTCGATATAATTTGATTAGTCCTTTGAAACCAGAAAGTAGCCAATCTTGTTAGAACTTCTCCTTTATTGGGAATTGACTGTGGAAGTACAACATCAAAAGCAGACAATCTGTCGGTTGTAACTATCAATAAATGACTGGCATCCAATTCATAGATATCTCGAACTTTGCCTTTATGTATTATTTTTAGGTGAGGTATATTACTTTCAGAAACTATAGACATTTAGTTACCCGATGAAATTAATAGAGAAAATGAATTGATATACCATAAGCCAAGCTTTTTAGCCTTAAAGTTGAAGAACTTGTATGAAATAAGTTGAAAATAATTTAATAAGTAAGGGTATAATAAATTTTTAATTTGTAGATTACCAGTTGTATTAGTCTGAATATGGGGTGCCCAGCTATGGAAAAACAAGAAGAGCAGGAGCGTATTCAGATAACGCAAGCAGTTATGGGGCTATTAGATGAATGGAGTCTGGATACAAAACAAATGCAGGCTATTCTTTTGTTGCCAGAGAAGGTTCGCGCAAGAGCTTTTCAGAAATTCCGTGATGGCAAAGAGAGTTTTCCTGATGATACCAATACTCTACGAAGAGCAAATTATCTTCTGCGTATCGCCGATGCCTTGCGAACAACTTACCCAAGAAATCCTAAAATGGCTGGTCGTTGGATTAAACAAAGACATAGGAGATTTGGGGGAAGAACACCACTCACTATGATTTTACAGGATGGAGAAGGAGGCTTAATTGCAGTATTGGCGGAGCTAGATTGTACTTTTTCTTGGGATATAACTGGCTCTCAAGATGCCAAGTAGTTAAAAAACTTTTATTTGTTAGAGTTAAAAATTTTATTTTTCCCACAAGTTTTCATATTTTTTAAATCCCAATTTATATAGTAAGGCAACCTTTATGGTCGATGATATTAGAAATATTGCGATAATTGCTCATGTTGATCATGGGAAAACGACGCTTGTAGATGAGCTATTAAAACAATCTGGAACTCTTGGCGATCGTTTTGGCGAAATTGAAAGAATTATGGATTCTGATGATCAAGAAAAGGAACGGGGGATAACAATTTTGTCAAAAAATACATCTCTCCTTTGGCAAAATCATCGGATTAATATAGTAGATACACCAGGACATGCAGACTTCGGTGGAGAGGTTGAGCGTGTTCTTTCGATGGTAGATTCTGTTCTTTTGCTAGTTGATGCACAAGAGGGCCCTATGCCTCAAACTAGATTTGTTACCCAAAAGGCTTTCTCACACGGCCTTAATCCTATTTTAGTAATTAATAAGATTGACAAAGATGGAGCCCGTCCAAACTGGGTGGTTGATCAGGTTTTTGATTTATTTGACAAACTTGGAGCATCTGACGATCAACTTGATTTCCCAATAATTTTTGCCTCATCGATTAAAGGCTATGCTTCATTAGATGAAAATGTCAGGGAGGGTGATATGACCCCTTTATTTCAAGCTATTATGAAATATTGCCCCATTCCTGATGTAGATGTGAATGGACCATTACAGATGCAAATTTCAAACCTTGACTACAATAGCTATGTAGGAGCAATTGCTGTAGGACGAGTTAAGCGGGGAACTATCAAGCCAAATCAAAATGTTGTTCTTTTGCGTGGAGATACTGAGATTAAATCGAAAGTAGGGTTGGTTTATGGCTATCTTGGATTGGAACGTTATGAGGTTGATTCAGCAAAAGCTGGGGATATTATTGCATTAACTGGCTTTGATTCGCCGATGGTATCAGATGTGATTTGTGATCCTGAGCATGTAGACCATTTACCAGACCTTAATGTCGATGAACCTACGGTGTCGATGACCTTCCAAGTTAACACTTCTCCCTTTGCTGGCAAAGAGGGTAAATATCTGACCTCTAGACAAATCAAAGATCGCCTTAATCGAGAACTTATCCATAATGTTGCACTTCGAGTTGAAGAGGGCCCAGATCCTGAAAAATTTAAAGTTTCTGGTCGTGGCGAATTACACCTCTCTGTTTTAATCGAAAATATGCGCCGAGAAGGCTTTGAGCTAGCAGTTTCAAGACCCGAGGTAATTTTTAGGGAAATCGATGGAGAAACATGTGAGCCCTATGAACAAGTAGCTATTGATATCGAAAATGAGCATCAAGGATTGGTCATGGAGTATTTAGGGGAGCGCAAAGGGAGGTTGAAAAATATGACGCCTGATGAAAAAGGACGATTAAGACTAGACTATGTCGTTCCCTCTAGGGGATTAATTGGCTTTCAGACTGACTTCATGACCATGACATCTGGCTCTGGATTGCTCTACCACAATTTTGATCACTATGGGCCATATGAACAAACAGATATTGTAAATAGAAAAAATGGTGTTCTTATCTCTAATGGCAAAGGGAAGGCTCTAGGCTATGCATTGTATAATTTGCAAGAGCGTGGCCGATTGTTTAGCACGCATGGAGATATGGTTTATGAAGGACAAATTGTCGGAATTCACTCAAGATCTAATGATTTAGTTGTTAATCCACTAAAAGGAAAACAACTAACAAATGTTCGTGCATCTGGTAAAGATGATGCCATTACATTAAGCCCCCATGTTGCATTAACTTTGGAGATGGCACTAGAATTTATAGATGATGATGAGTTGGTTGAGATAACACCAAAATCGATCAGAATAAGAAAAAAGCTACTTTTAGAGCATGAAAGAAAAAGAGCTAGTAGGGGTTAAAAAAATCAACTAAAGGAAAAATATTGAAATTATATAATTTCGAGAAGTCTGGAAACTGCTATAAGGTTCGCTTATTTCTATCGATCTTAGATAAGCCTTATGAGGAAGTTCCTATAGATATTTTGAAAGGTGAGAGTCTAACGGAAAACTTTTTAGATATAAATATTCATGGTTTTGTGCCAGTTTTATTAGATAAAGATGTAAAAATTATTGATTCTGCAGCAATCTTGATGTACCTGGCAACTAAGTATGGTGATGAAAAGTGGTTACCACGACAAGCAGAAAATTTAGCAAATGTTGTACGGTGGATGATTTTTGAACAAAGTGATATGCGATATGGATTGGCTAGAGCTCGATTGATAAAATTAAAAATTCCTTCTGACTTGTCTGAGTCTGGATCATTTGAAGAAAGCACAAAAATTGGTAGAAATGCTCTCAATATAATTGAAAGACAATTACAAAATAAAAAATGGCTTGTTACCGAAAGCCATCCTAGCATCGCGGATATAGCTTGCTTTCCTTACATAGCCTTGTGCTCTCAAGGAGGTTTTTCACTAGAGGAACATGATTCTATCAGGCGATGGATTGATCAAATACGAGAAATCCCAGGATACATAGACCCTCCCAATTAACTGGATAATGAAGGAATTTTTTGTGGATTTTCAATTTTACATAGTTGATGTTTTTACTGAGCATTCGTGTGAAGGGAACCCACTTGCTGTAATTATCGGAAGTGAATTCCCTTCAACAAAAAGAATGCAAGAAATTGCTTTTGAAATGAATTTCTCAGAAACCGTTTTTATTATAAATAAAATTAATTCGAATCAGGCTTATCCAATAAAGATTTTTACTCCGAGTCGGGAGATTGAGTTCACGGGACACCCTTTGCTTGGTGCGGCCTGGGTGATTTTAAATAAAAGTAGCTCAGAAAATGAGCATTTATATTTAGATACTGCAATTGGTAAGATTTTAATAACCAGGGATAGAAAAAAACCAAATTTACTTTGGTTTAGGGCACCAAAGATAGAGATAAGAGAGGCAATTAATAGTGTAACTTCGCTGCCGGGCCTTGAAAATTTAGATTGCGAGATTGATAAAAAGCTCCCTATACAAATAGCTTCTGCAGGCACATCTGCGATATTAGTTCCAATTAAAAAATTAGCTGTATTAGAGAATATCAAATTCGATAAGGATCTTTTTTCTGATTTTGATAATTTTAAATTGCCAAAATTAATTTATTTTTTTTGTTTTGAGACATATAAAAAGTCCAATGACATTTGTGTGAGGTTTTTCTTCGATGCTGATGGATTAAGAGAAGATATTGCTACAGGAAATGGTGCGGCATTTTTAGCAAAATACCTCAAAGATAATTTAATATTTAGTGAGTCAGATTTTTCTTTTGCTATTGAACAAGGTCATAATTTAAAAAGACCATCAATTATATTTGTTAAGGGAAAAATGTTAGATGGCTTTGATGTTATAGATATTGGCGGCCATGTGTCACCAACAATTTCTGATGGAAAGATATTAATTTAATGATTTTTGTTATTTTAATGAAATGACTGTAAATCAGCCACCTACTAAAAGTTGTTTCTCTAATTCCACTTCGACAGATATCACTTTAGTCTCGATATTTCCATAATTATCAATCTGTACATGTCGATATTTTGGATTTAATCTAGTTATTTCTGGATGATCTATTTTCGATTGAAACTGATAACAAGTAGATGGCGTGGCTATTATACTAATTTTTCCTAGAGCAACATCAGCCTCTTGATGGATATGCCCTGAAAGAATTAAGACACGCTTTCTTACATCGTTGATAATTTCTAAAAAATTATCTTTATTCCTAAGTCCAAGATTGTCTAGCCATTTGCTATTGATATTTAATGGTGGATGATGAAGAGCAATAATTGGTAATTTTTTTTCGTCAAGTATTTCCTTTAATTGATGCAAACATTTTTTAGTAATAAATCCATAATTTTCTCCTTTCACAACACTACTCATCAATATTAAATTGAATTTATCAAATTCTATTTTTGAAATATTTTCGACTGGTGATGTTGAAATAATATTTCTCAATTCTTGTGGAGAATCATGATTTCCTGGAACACTATAGAAAGGGACATTATATTTTTTTATTATCGAGTGGAAGATTTCATAACTTTTTCGCTCTCCAGTTTGAGAAATATCTCCAGTGCAAATAATGAAATCAACCTTAGGGAACTTTTTCAGACAATCTTTTATAGTTTGCTCAAGGCTAAAATAAGTCTCGATTCCATTAAGCGTGGCGAGAGGATTGTTTAAAATATGGCTATCTGAAATATGAATAAAATTGAGCATCTCTGTCCCTATTTTCAAATAAAGTTTTAGAATAAATATATATTATTATTTTGTTATTCTTTTTATCAAATTTACCAAGGACTCGCTGGTGTTTTCAACAAAATTTTTTTATTTTTGCTTGGATATGTTTCTGATTTTATTTCAGATCAACACAGCTGATCTTGAATTTCCCCTGCTTTGACGTCAGACTATGCCCCCATTTTAAAGGTAGCGAAACAAGATGCTCAAAATTATTAACCTTAATAATATATTTATTTCGTTGCTATTCATGTGTATTTTTGGGCATGGCATAGTTTTTGCAGGGCCGCAGCTTGAAACAAAGAATTTTCAGATTACTTATAAGGTCCCCCTCAAATTCTCAGCAATCCCTCTAAATAGAATTCATTCCTGGATACTTTATATAGAAGACAAGAAGTTAAGACCTGTAGTAGGGGCGAAAGTTATCGTGAAAGGCGGTATGCCGGCTCATAACCATGGTCTACCTACTGAACCTAAAGTAAAGGAAATAGGAAAAGGTAAATATATCCTGGAGGGGTTGAAATTTTCCATGAAGGGAGAATGGGTCTTGGAGTTTGAGATTCTCAGTAAAAACCTTAGTGAAAAGGCGACACTTAGTTTAAATATATAGAAACTATTATGCCTTTGCTGAGAATTTTCTTATTCCTTATTTATCTTTTTTCTCCATTTCAAATAAGCGCCGAAAATGACAGAAACTGGAGCGAGAGTGAGCTCGATCTTATTAAGTTGCAGTGGATAAAAAATCTACCTAATACGACATTGGATCCATCAAATAAATTTCAAAGAAACGAAAAAGCAATATCCTTTGGTAAGCTGCTATTTTTTGAAAAAAGTTTAAGTTCAAATGGAATTATTTCATGCTCTACCTGCCATATACCAAAAAAGTCATTCACCGACGGAAAGGCGACTGCCTTTGGTATTAGCAAAACAAATAGAAACACTCCTACTTTGATAGGAATAAGTCATAGTCCATGGTTCTTCTGGGACGGCAAAAGTGACAGTTTATGGGCGCAAGCCTTGCATCCACTTGAGGCACCTGAGGAGCATGGCTCCAATAGAGTTGCGATATCAAGAATTATCTTTGACTCACCAATTTACAAAAACCTTTATGAGGAACTATTCGGGCCGATGCCAGATCTGAATAACTTAAAGCGATTCCCATTAAGCGCATCTCCGGTCGGTAATTCGCAACAAAAATTGGCCTGGTCGAAAATGCGGGACGCTGATAAAGAAAAAATAACAAAGATTTTTGTTAATCTAGGAAAATCGTTAGCTGCTTTTCAAGCGACAATAATACCTTCTTGGTCACGTTTCGATTATTATGCGAAAACTGCCCTGAAGGATGGAAAAAAAACAAACCTTTACTTTACAGAAAGCGAAGTTTCAGGATTAGAATTATTTATAGGAAAAGCACAATGCGTCACATGTCATCAAGGTCCTTTATTTACAAATCATGGCTTTCATAATATCGGCGTTCCCGATAAAAAATATATGAGATCAGAGTATTTGTTACCTATCTTTTATCTATTGAGCAAAAAGCCAAAAGAAGATTTTGGAAGAATAAGTGCGATTGATAAGGTTTTAAAAAATGAATTTAACTGCTTGGGGGTTTTCAGTGACGCTATCCTAGAAGATTGTCTTGAATTAAGGTTTATAAACAAAAGTAGGCGAGAATTGTTAGGAGCCTTTAAAGTGCCTACTTTACGAAATATTAATAAAACAGCCCCTTATATGCATGCCGGTCAATTTGATAGTATCTCTACTTTATTGCAGCACTATAACGAAGCTCCATCAGCTCATGTTGGACATTCTGAGTTAAGGCCCTTAAATTTATCGAACCAAGAGCTATATAATCTCGAAGCATTTTTAGGTACTCTGGATAGCATGATAGATAAAAATAAATCTAATGATGATTCGGTTATATCGTCATTACGAAACAATTAGGAAAAAAATTGCTACGAAATCTATATTTCATAACTATAAGAGGTTTAGCGAAATCGAATAGACCCCTAAGAATATTTATTTTTGGGGGAGCATTAATCGCTTATGGAATCTTAAAGCTACTAGGCTATATTCTCGACGTCCAGGTAAATGATAATGACATATCATTTTTGGGCGCTATTTTAATAGCAGTCTCAATTTTTGTGGGCTATTTGGCATCTTATGGAGCAATGAGATTTATTGAATTATCAGCAAGTAGCGAAGAGAATTAGCAAATAATGAATTTATTTGTGCTCCTTCTGGCTCCAGGATAATGCATAAGTCGATAAGTCTACGTTTTTTTTATTTTCTTTGACTATTACTTTTGTCTTATATTTAAATAATTCATTATTAATTGCACTGCTATAGAGTGATTTTCGGAATTCTTGATAGCTCTTTTCTTTAAACTCATCAAAATTTTCTTTTAAGAAAATATATAAGTCAGGCAATTTAAATTCCCACAGTTTGTGATCCAAGTAAAATTCTTCCTTTTTACTTATTTTTTTTAAAATATCAACGTCCTTTCCTGCTACTTTTTTAAAAAACCTAAATAAAAATTTTTTTTTATCCATTATAATGAATTGAGACTCTTATTCTGTAGAAAAAAAATAATTTGTGTCATTCCTATTTTAATTTAGATTCATAACGACTATCAGCCCATTCGTTTGTAGAATCAGCAAAAGCCATAGCTGCCGGGCTATTGTATCCATAATCTCTTGTTATGAGCGTCACTGCTTGTGGAACAAATGCAGGAGCGAGAACAATTGAATTTATATCACGTTTCATTTGAATCACGCCCTTTGGAAGAACCGTACCATATGGACTGTTTAAAACCATTTCAATGATCACACTTAGTGAGTCTGTCTCTACGACAACCTTTGGTACGATATTTTGTTGCTCGCAGAATGAATTGACACTTCGCCTTAGCGCGAAGTCACTATTAAGAAGAACTAAGGATTCCTTCGCAAACTCCTGAGAGCCGAGCCTTTCTTTTTGAAGAAATCTTGAATGCTCCCTTCCAACGGCAAAGCATAAAGACTCGGTAAATAAAGTTTTTACTTTAATTTCTGGTTTTGGCTCAGACTCTGACAAAGGACCAAAGGCAATACCCACATCAATTTGATCTTCTGAAACGGCCGTTGCTATTTCATTGGCAGGCATTTCTAAGGTGCTTAATGTTATGCCAGAGTGCTTCAGAACAAAATTCTTAAGAAGCTGACAGGTCAAAAAATCTGTTATTGGTGTTAGGCCAATGCGTATAGATCCCCGACTTAGATTTTGGACATCCTGAATCGCTCTTGTCCCTAAATCCATTTGAACGTAAGCCTGCCTTGCGTGTTGTAGATAAGTCTGGCCTGCATCGGTAAGACGAACCTCTCTTCCGTTACGCACAAGTAGTATTGACCCTAATGATTCTTCGAGTTGTTTTATCTGTTGCGAAAGACTTGGCTGGGATACATGCATTGCTTTTGCAGCACGTGTGTAACTACCATGTTCAGAGATGGCAAAAAGATACTGCAAGGGCCTGGGAAACATCACTTTTCGATCCATAACTTGATAACGAAGCTCATCTTTTAGGAATAAGGCAGAGCATAAATTAAAGCACAAAATAGTGTAGAACACTCCGTTGCTGTGTAAAATTCCGAAATATATTTTTAGATTAAACAATAATAAGTTTATTAAAAGTTATTAATGTTATTAAATCTCAATGTAACTAAGATGCTTATTATTTCCATTTACGTAGCTTTTTTTATTCATTTTCTCGTCATTTATTCAACAGTAAATTAGTTTGTTCAAATTTTGTTAAATTTTTATAATGCCTGTTTCTTAAACAAAAAAAATTGTTTGCACTTGGCGTAAAGTCGATCTATAGTCTTTCCTTATAAAAGTTATAAGAATAAAGTCTTTGAATTATGATCACCTCAGAGTACACTTCTTTTTTTTTGAAAGAATAATTTTAAGGTTTTTTGTTTTTTAAATGATCTTTTATGTAGGTAAATTCGAGTAAATTTCTTTAAGGTTGTAGCAAAATTTTCTTATCGAGTGACAAAAGTTAGTATAAACTCTCCGCGTCTAATTAAATTTAAATAGAATTAAATTTAAATAGAATTAGTCGGACGGTATTTTATGCATTTTGAAATCACTTCCATGAGAGTAGTGATAAAGAAATTATTAACAAGAGAAGTTTATTTGAATTGTGAGTTGTTTCCTGCTGATGCTTTCCCAGCTTCGGAAAGTTAGTTAGGAAAAATTAGGACCCAACGCTTTGCGAATGGGATAAATGTATAGTAGCTAGGAGGATTTCGACAATGTCAACTTCCACCAGAGATAAGGTGCTAAGGCATTTAGACTTGTGTAAGCAAGTTCAGCCTGCCCTTCATCAAGAGACGCATGCACCATCACCGGACATGATGGACAATGCTCACATAAGAGCATATCAGCGATCACCTCATGATGTCGGAGGGGAGCCTGATGTGCCAATAACATGGGAAGAAAAAGAAGAAGAAGTTTGGGAGCATAACACTTTTGTTACATGCGAGGTCTTGGCTTGGCGTGGTGTTTGGAATGCAGAGGAAAGACGTCGCAGACAGAACGTAGAGATTGGTGAGACACTTTACCTTGGTATACCTTACTATGGCCGCTGGTTGATGACCGCAGCAAAAATTCTTGTGGACAAGCAATATTGTACGCTAACAGAGCTCCACGAAAAAATGGATGAGGTGAGAAAACGCTATGAGTAAACCGCATTACGATAGAGAACACCATGTCAAAAAAGCAACCGGCATTGGTGACCCACAATGTTTTAAAGGTGAAGCTGGAGAGGCAAAATTCAAAGTTGGGGATAAGGTTCGAGTAAGAGATTTACCTGATATTTTTTATTCACGCACTCAAGCCTACACCAGAGGCGCGGAAGCAGTAGTAAACAGGTTGGTATATGAAAGCCCTTGTGCAGAGGATGAGTCTTGGGATAATACGGAAAATGTTGAGTGGTTTTACAGCTTGATTTTCAAGATGACTGACTTGTGGCCTGATTACCCTGACTCATTTTCAACTGACACAGTTGAAACTGAAATTCCAGAGCATTATTTGGAAGCTGTTTAAGGTAAAGATCGTTGGAGAGTGATTTGAAAACGATAAAAGAATATTACGAGGAGTGAGAGATGTCAGACGATAAAAAACACTCAGCCGCACCGATGGTGGATGAGGTGAGTGAATTCGAAATACTAGAACTGGCAGTACGAGAGCTTGCAATTGAGAAAGGCTTGTTTACGCAAGAGGATCACAATGCTTGGACAGAGTACATGCATACACTCGGGCCAGCACCAGCTGCTAGACTGGTTGCAAAAGCTTGGGTTGACCCAGAATTTAAAAAGTTAGCTGTTGAGGACGGAGTCAAGGCTAGTCTTGATCCTTACGTGGATATTGACTGGGTAAAGCAGATGCCAACTCAATTTGGAACGCCCAGTGATTACTGCAACTTGCGAGTCATGGAAGATACACCCACGGTAAAAAATGTTGTTGTTTGCACATTGTGCTCATGTTACCCCCGGCCGATATTGGGTCAGTCTCCAGAGTGGTATAGAACACCGAACTACAGACGTCGTATCGTTCGCTGGCCAAGACAGGTTTTAGCTGAGATGGGATTACAACTTCCAGAAGACGTGGAAGTTAGAGTCGTGGACTCAAATCAAAAATCGAGAATGATTGTTTTGCCGCTAAGACCCGAAGGCACCGAAGGGTGGTCTGTGGATCAATTAGCAGAGATCGTAACACGAGATTGCTTGATTGGAGTTGCTCTACCAAAGCCTGGAGTCACGTCTAACATGAAGCGACCTATCCGACCAGCTGTAAATCCATACGGGCATTAATTTAGGTAACTTGAGAAGATAATGACTGACATCAATCCCGATTATATTGCACTTGATGAAGAGATGGGCGAGCGAGAGCTCGACTCATCTCCAATTCAACTTTTAGAGAAGATCAAGCAAGAGGGGAAATCATGGGCTGACTTGAGCAAAGAGTATGGGGTCGAGAATCCTGACCCACCATGGCGTGTCAGCTTGGAGAGCACTTGCGATCAATTGGCGAATAGTGATTCAAGCCCCTTAAATAGTTGCGGAATTGAAGCAAAAAAGGAAGAAGTTAATACAGATCCTGTTGTCGATCCTATCGAGCGTCGGTGGGAAGAAGATAAATTGGTCGATGAACTTTATGCAGATGTGCCTTTCCCTGAGAGACAATTGCTGGCTTTGGCGCACACAATGATTAGACGAGGTATTCTTTCTGAAAAGGAGCTTGATGTTCACATGAAGAAAGTTGCCAAAAGATTAAATATGGAAGATGGCGCTTACTCTGAAGAAAAACTTTCAGATTTAAGTGTCAAACATTAGTGGAGGTATAGGCGTGTCTGAACGCGGTAATCAAATTAGGATAGAAAACCTAACACATAGATACACCCCCAAGAGTCCGCTGACTTTTGAAGGGATTAATATTTCTGCTGAGCCCGGAGAGGCTTTAGTCATAATCGGTAGATCTGGTTGCGGAAAATCGACCTTGCTTCATATGATTGCAGGCCTCCTTCACGGATATACTGGCAATTTGAAGATCGATGACAAAGATGTAATTGAGCCTTCGCCAAGATGGGTAATGATGTTTCAAGCCCCTCATCTCTTTCCATGGATGACAGTCGAAAGAAATGTAGGAATTGGTTTGCACTTTGCCGGTTGGAGCGAAGAAAAGAAAAAGGATCGAGTCGCGGAGGCAATTGGCTTGGTTCATTTAGAAGAATTTAAGGAAAAAAATACAAGAGATCTATCTGGTGGACAACAACAACGGGTGGCATTAGCTCGCTCTTTGGTGATGGAGCCAGAAATGTTGTTACTTGATGAACCTTTTTCAGCGCTTGACGCATTCACACGGGCCTCCCTTCAAAAGGATGTTCGTCAAATCGCAAAAGAGCTTGGAATAAACTTGGTTATGGTAACTCACGATATCGACGAGGCTGTTATAATGGCGGATCGCGCCTTAGTAATGGCAGGCTCGCCTGGACAGATAGTGCATGATCTGCCGATCGAACTGGAAGACCCTCGTCGTCGAGAGGACGTTAAGGTTCAAGAATATCGCGATCAATTGATGCAAATTTTTGAAGATGCTTCGAATCCCGGTCAAGATAAAGTTTCGGGATCCGATCATTAAAAAAAAAGGAAGCAGTAAGTAGGTAGGAGGCGTTAGCAACGCCAGTTGACGTAGTGCATTGGTCTTTGACCTTACATACTGAAAAGAGGATAAGGCATGAGTAATATGAATAAAAAACTGTATGGGCAGTTTGGTGATGGCCAAAAAGATGTAGATTTGGCAATGCCGGTTGACCCATTATTTAAAGATGTATTAGGTACCGGAGTAACGCGACGAAACATGTTGAAAGGTAGTGCTGCAGCTGCAATAGCAGCAGCAACAGCAACAGGTTCAGCCGCTTTTGCTGATGGCCATAAAAAGAAATGGGATCCAACCATTAGGCTTGGTTACATTCCAATTACGGACGCAGCAGCTCTGTTGGTAGCGCACGAATATGGCTTCTTTAAGAAAGAGGGTATCGATTCTGTAGCACCCACTCTCATTAGGGGTTGGTCTCCTTTGGTAGAAGCGTTTTCTGCTCATAGGTTTAACTTGACCCATCTGCTGGCACCAATTCCAGTAGCTATGAGATATAACACCGATTTCCCTGTGAAAGTCACAGCATGGGACCATACTAACGGTTCTGCAATTGTTGTTGGAAAGAATACTGGTATCCAAAAGCCTGAAGATTTAGGCGGTAAGCAGTTTGCGGTTCCATATTGGTACTCAAACCATAATATTATTTCTCAAAAGTTGATGCAGAAGGCTGGCATTAAGCCAGTAATCCGTCCACAAGATGCGAAGTTAGCACCTGATGAGTGTAATATTGTTGTATTGCAGCCACCCGCAATGCCACCGGCGTTGGCAGCTGGTAACATCGATGGGTATTGTGTAGCAGAACCTTTCGCCGCAATGGGTGAGGTCAAAGCTGGTGGAAAAATACTTCGTTTCACCGGTGATATCTGGAAGGGTCATCCTTGCTGTGTGGTTGCTATGCACGAAGAAGACGTTATGGATCCGGATAGAGCTGCATGGGCACAAGGTGTTCATAATGCAATTATCGAAGCTCAAATTTATTGTGGTGAGAATAGAAAAGAAGTAGCAGAGCGCTTATCACGGGATGGAAAGAAATATTACCCATTCCCTAAGAAAGTTGTTGAGCGCGCAATTATGTTCTACGATCCTGCATATTATGCAAATCCTCATGCGATTAGACATTCCGCATGGGATCAAGATCGTATCAACTTCCAAGCATGGCCATATCCTTCTGCGACTGAATTAAATACTCAGTACTTGAAAGAGTCTGTGTTAACAGGTGACACAACGTACCTAGATAAAGTCGATCCGAAGTTTGTAGCTAAAGACTTGGTTAACTACGATTATGTGAAAGCGGCTCTAGAGGCTAATCCTAAATGGAGAAATGACTCAAGTGTTCCGCAGTCAGGTAATCCGTACATACGCGAAGAGCTCTTCGTATTATAGGGAGTATTGTTGTGGCCTCGGGTCAAAAGAAAGAAATAACAAAGTTGGGGAAAAGTCGCCGTAAAGCTTTTAACTGGACGGCTGGCCTTTTGATATTACTGGCACTTTGGTGGATTGGCGGTTATTTGCTATATATTAACCCTGATACCACTAATTTTGCTGATTTTGGCCCGATTCCAACATTCCAAATCATGCCAATGCTTTGGAACGATGGAACCATACCAAACGCGATGCTATCTAGCGGATACCGTTTAGGGGTAGCCTTAGCCATAGCAGTAGTCTTGGGTGTACCCCTTGGAATACTTTTAGGACGCAATCCGCGTTTCCGCGAACTTAGTAACTCGCCTTTTCAGCTTTTGAGAATGGTTAGCCCTTTGTCTTGGGAGCCTATTGCTGTAATAGTGTTCCTCTCATGGGATTCGGCAATCATTTTCTTGCTTGCTATTGCTGCGGTCTGGCCGGTGGCATTTGCCACCGCTGCTGGACTTGCAAAAGTAGATCCAGCCTGGTTTAAGGTTGCCAAGAATCTTGGGGCAAGCAGATGGCACACACTAACTCAGATTATATTGCCAGCAATACTGTTCGATATCCTTACGGGTATTAGAGCTGCTGTTGGTGTAGCTTGGATTGTGTTAGTGCCAGCTGAATTCCTAGGAGTTACCTCGGGGTTAGGATATTCGATAGCTGATGCGAGGGAGACATTATCTTACGATTATCTCTCCGCGATGGTTTTAGTTATTGGTATGATTGGCTATGTATTGGATAGTACATGCGCTCTAATGATAAAAAGATTTAGCTATGTTTCCGCCGATGAAGGGGAGTGATAGCAGTTTTTACCACCTGCAACGCCTAAGGAGGCCTAAAGATGCAGACAACAACAGCTAACGTTCAAGAATCCACAAAGCTATCTACAGCTGTGCAATTAGCTTGTGTGGCCATACTCGGGTCAGTATTGATCTTTGGAGCCGGGTTCTTGGATACAGCAGCAGCTCATAATGCAGCTCACGACACACGTCACTCTCAAGGATTTCCTTGTCATTAAGATAGGATAGTTGGGAAAGATGGTATTCAGGCAGCTAGTATCTTACTCGCTCCTGATAGGTTTATTGGCTGGTGCAGTGGTAACACTTGCCCAGACTATGGATGTAATACCTATTATTCAGGGAGCAGAAGAGTTTGAAGGCGCTGAGCCTGAACCT
>MDTD01138078.1_pt1 | contig 70079 bp, 59 predicted proteins | sample 811221 | NCBI WGS metagenome assembly MDTD01 (sample SAMN05326646, study PRJNA326480) | marine metagenome | isolation source: seawater | place: Pacific Ocean: South West | collected 2011 | reverse complement strand
TCGTCGGAAGTCCCCCTCCGCCCCATTGGGGGGGAGGGGTGAGGGGCGGTGGGGAACGCGGTGGCCTCGATGCTCGCCTCCGACCTGTCAGCCGCAGCGAACAGCGGCAGAGGCGGCGCGCCCAAGCCCTTCACCGCCCACAGCGCCTCGCGCCGCTTCAAGCCCATCGAGCCGAAGGCGTCGGCACGGGCGAGGGTTTCGAGGGCCGCGGCGTCGAGGCCGCTCCGCCGCCACAGATCGCGGGGATCGCGGTAGCCGGTGCCGCGCTTTTCGACCAGCGCCTCCATATCGGCCGCGCGCAGCCCCTTCACCTGCCGGAAGCCGAGACGCAGGGCACAGCGGCCGGCGCGGTCGGGCTCCAGCGTGCAGTCCCACCGGCTGTGATTGACGTCGACCGGCCGCACCGTGACACCGTGGTCGCGGGCATCACGGACGAGCTGGGCCGGGGCGTAGAACCCCATCGGCTGGCTGTTGAGGATCGCGCAGGCGAAGACGTCCGGGTAATGGCATTTGATCCAGGCCGAGACGTAAACCAGCAGGGCGAAGCTCGCCGCATGGCTTTCGGGGAAGCCGTAGTCGCCGAAGCCCTCGATCTGGCCGTAGCAGCGCTCGGCGAAGGCACGCTCGTAGCCGCGCGCGACCATCCCCTCGATCAGCTTGTCACGGAAATGGTGGATCTCGCCGTTCCTGCGGAAGGTCGCCATGGCGCGGCGCAGGCGGTCAGCCTCGCTGGGAGTGAAGCCGGCGGCGACCACGGCGATGCGCATCGCCTGCTCCTGGAACAGCGGCACGCCCTTGGTCTTGCCGAGCACGTCCTCGAGCTCTTTGGACGGGAACGCGACCGGCTCCTGCCCATGGCGGCGGCGGAGATAGGGATGGACCATGTCGCCCTGGATCGGGCCGGGGCGGACGATCGCCACCTCGATCACCAGGTCGTAGAAGGTGCAGGGGCGGAGCCTCGGCAGCATGGTCATCTGGGCGCGGCTCTCGACCTGGAAGACGCCGATCGAATCCGCCTCGCACAGCATGTCGTAGACGGCCGGATCGTCGGGCGGCACCGTCGCCAGGGTGAGTTTCCGGCCGTGATGCGCCTCCAGCAGGGCGAAGGCCTTGCGGATGCAGGTCAGCATGCCGAGGCCGAGTACGTCCATCTTGAGGATGCCGAGGGCGTCGATGTCGTCCTTGTCCCATTCGATGACGGTGCGGTCTGCCATCGCCGCGTTCTCGATCGGCACCATTTCCGAGAGGGAACCGCGGCTGATGACGAAGCCGCCGACATGCTGGGAAAGATGGCGCGGGAAGCCGATGAGCTGGCGCGAGAGATCAAGGGCGAGCGCGAGACGGCGGTCGCCGGGATCGAGCCCGGCCTCCCGCACCCGCACGGCATCGATGCCGCGACTGCTCCACCCCCAGACGCTGCCGGCAAGGGCGCCGACCATGTCCTCCGAAAGCCCCAGCGCCTTGCCGATGTCGCGAATGGCGCTCCGCGTCCGGTAGCTGATCACCGTCGCCGACAATCCGGCGCGGTCGCGACCGTACTTTCCGTAGATGTACTGGATCACCTCCTCGCGGCGCTCATGCTCGAAATCGACGTCGATGTCGGGCGGCTCGTTGCGCTCGCTGGAGATGAAGCGCTCGAACAGGAGATCGATGCGGCTGGGGTCGACGGCGGTGATGCGGAGGCAGTAGCAGACCGCGGAATTGGCGGCCGAGCCCCGCCCCTGGCAAAGGATGCCCTTGGATTCGGCGAAGCGGACGATGTCGTGGACGGTGAGGAAGTAGGGGGCGTAGTCAAGCTCCTCGATCAGGGCGTATTCGTGGTCGAGCAGGCCACGGACCTTGGCCGGCACCCCGTCGGGATAGCGCATCCGGGCGCCGGCCTCGGTGAGCGCCACCAGATGCGCCTGCGGCGTAAGCCCCTCCGGCACCACCTCGCCGGGATATTCGTAGCGGAGCGAATCGAGCGAGAAGGCGCAGCGCTCGGCGATCGCGGCCGAGCGTGCCACCGCGTCCTCATGGCCCACGAACAGCCGCGCCATTTCGTCGGGCGTCTTCACATGGCGCTCGGCATTGGCGGCGAGGCGCCAGCCGGCCGCATCGATGGTACAATGGGTGCGGATGCAGGTGAGGACGTCCTGGAGCGGCCGCCGTTCGGGAACGTGGTAGTGGACGTCGTTGGTGGCAACGAGCGGTGTGCCGGCGCTGTCCGCCAGATCGGCGAGCGCGGCGATGCGGCGGGCGTCGTCGCCCCGGTATCGATGGCTGGCGGCGAGATAGGCCCGGCCGGGAAGATGCCGCGCGAACCGCCGCAGCCGCTCGCCATAGGCCGCGTCGGGGTCCTCGGGCGGCAGGGCGAGCACGATCTGGCCCTCGGCATGATCGAAGAAGTCGCCCTCGTCGAGCAGGCATTCGCCCTTCCCACCCCGCAGCCGCCCGAGGGTGATCAAGCCGGAGAGCCGGCCGTAGGCGGCACGGTCGGTGGGAAAACAGAGAAGGCTCGGCGCATCGGTGAAGTCGAGCCGGGCGCCGACGACGAAGCGGATGCCGGTCTCCTTCGCCGCCAGATGCCCCCGCACCACCCCTGCCAGCGTGTTGCGGTCGGTGACCGCGACCGCCCTGTGCCCCAGCGCCGCCGCCGTCCGCACGATCTCCTCCGGATGCGACCCGCCCTCGAGGAACGAGAAATTGGTGGTGACCGCAAGCTCGGCGTAGGGAGGCATGATCAGGCCGTATCAGCCGTCCGCCAAGCTCCGGGCGCGCATGGCGTAATCGGTACCGGCGAGCTTGCCGAGGAAGCGCTGGTCGGCTGTGACGACGGTTCCACCGATCGCGTCGGCGCAGGCGAGGTAAAAGCAATCATAGGCCGGATGCCCGAGCAGCAGAGCCGTTCTCAGCGCTACCACAGCCAGTCTTGCGGATGGCAGAAGAGTCAACGTCCCGTGGCAAACCCCGTCGACCATCGACTGCGCGTGGGCCGTGCTGATCTCGCCTTTCAGATGCTTGCGCCACGCGATGTTGCAAATTTCGGCGATGATCAGATCAGGAGCGTAGAGGGGCTGACGCTCCTTCAGCAGGACCATCGCGCGATCATGCAACGGCTCGCGCACGAACCACTTCACAGCCACGCTGGCATCGACGACCAGCGTCACCGCTCCCTGTCCTCACGCAACAGGTCGACGCTGTCGGTCTGCGGCACGTCGAGAGTCATGGCTGCGATCCGCTCGGCCTCCTCGTAGAACCATTGCTGGCGGCGACTGCGCACGGCGACATCCGTCAGCACGTCCCGCAGTTCGGCTTCCAGCGACCGGTTGTTGGCCTGCGCCTGCGCTTTCAGAGCCTCGACCGTCGCCTCGTCGAGATTGCGAATGGTGACCGTCGCCATGTTCGAGCCTCCCATGGGTGATGCTCTCAATATGAATGCATGCATTTTGCTGTCAATTACCCCAGCAGCCCATGCATGTACCAGCGGGGAGGGTCGCCGTCGCGGACGAGGCCGTCGCGGTAGAGCCAGAAGCGGGCGCCGGTCTCGTCCTCGACGCGGTAGTAGTCGCGGGCCCTGGCGTCATCCCGCCACCATTCAGGAGACAGGCGCTCGGGCCCTTCAGCGCGGCGCACGCGGTGGCGGCGGCCGCGCCAGCGGAACAGCACCGGCGGCGCATCGGGGAGCATCGCCATCGCTTCGATCGGTTCGGGGGTGGGGAACAGGCGCGGCGGACGCGGGCGGGCGAGCCAGGTGCGCGGAGCCGGCGATGCCAGCGGCGCCACGGCGACGGCGGCGCGCTCCGGCCAGTAGCTCTCGGCGGCGGCATAGCGGCGGGCGCCGACCGCACCCAGGCGGTTGACCACCCGGTCGACGACGAGGGCGACGTCGTCTTCGGCCGCCACCTGCCCCGAGAAGTCGATCTGCTGCACCGGCAGGGCGTCGGTCGCCGCCGCTTCCAGACGCATGACCTCGATGCCGAAGCCGGGATCGATGGTGGGGAGGGATTCGGCGAACAGGCGCGCGAGATGGCGGGGATCGCGCACCGCGCGACCGGTGCCGACCGAAAGCGTGCGCCGGCCGCGGTCGACCCGGAACAGGCGGAGGTCGAGGCGGCGGACGCCGCGCCCGCGCGCCCCCAGCACCGCGCAAAGCTCCCCGAGCAGATCGTCGAGCACCGCGGTGATCGAATCGGGGGTGAGGATCGGATCGGCGAAGGCCCGCTGCACCAGGAAGGGCGCCACGGGCCGGCGCGGCGATACCGGCTCGGCCGCAGTCCCCAGCGCCCGGTCGATGCGGTCGCCGAGAACCGGTCCGAAACGGTCGGCGAGCGGCCCGCGCGGCAGGGCGAGGAGATCGCCGACCGTGCGAAGCCCCAGCCGCCCCAGCCCCGATACGACCGTCGGCGGCAGGCGCAGCGCGGCGACGGGGAGCGGCAGCAGGGCCGCGCGGTCGCCGCCTTCCGAGACCACGGCCGCGGCCTCCCCGCCAAAGCGCGCCACCGCCCAGGCGGCGCCAGCTGTCGCCGAGAGGGCCGCGCGGCCGCCGAAGCCCAGCGTCTCCAGCCCCGCGAGCAGCCGGTCGAGCAGCGCCGCCTCGCCGCCGAACAGATGCGCGCAGCCGGTGACGTCGAGCATCAGCCCGTCCTCGCCGTCGGTCGCCGCCCAGGGGGTGAAGCGGGTCGCCCATTCTGCGAGCCCCGCCAGCGCCTTCGCCCGCCGCTTCGGCGCATCGGGGAAGACGCGGAGCCCGGGAACCACCGCGCGCGCATCGGCAAGCGCCATCCCCGGCTGCACCCCCGCCGCCTCGGCCGACCGCCCGCAGGCGACGACGCGCGGCACCCCTTGCACCGAGGCGATCAGCGCCAGGGGTGCGGCATCGGGGCGATGGCGGCGGCAGAGAAGCTCCACCGCCCAGCGCGAGCACCAAAGGGAGAGGATGCGGCGGGATGAAGCGGTTGCGGCCATGAGTTCATGTTTTGTTCTTTATGAGGCCGGAGTCAAGCGCTGGTGAACGCGCGCAAAAGGCATGGGCCGTCCGGACGAGCCGGAGGACGACGAAGATTAGAAATATCAATCGATCGTCGCCCTCCGACTTGATCGGAGGGCCCACGGGCCGCGCCCCGCCTCACCGAGAGGCGGGGAAACCGCCCCTACGCCGCGGCGGCGATGCCCTTGGCCATCAGCTCGGTCATGCGGCGGGAGAAGGCGCCGGGATCGGGGAGCGGCTCGCCCTCCAGGATACGCGCCTGATCGAGGAGAAGCTGCGCCGCCGTCTCGAACAAGGGATCGGCGGCGTTCTCAGCCGCCCGGCCGGCGAGCGCCCGGATCAGGCCGTTGTCCGGGTTGATCTCCAGCACCCGCTTCGACAGGTCGCCGATCTGGTTGTGCTGCTTGAGGATGCGCTCGATGTGAAGATCCATGCCGCTGTCGTCGGCGACGAGGCAGACCGGGCTCTCGGTCAGGCGCTGCGAGACGCGAACATCCTGGACCGTGTCGCCGAGCGTCGCCTTGAAGGCGGCGACCAGCTTGTCGATATCGGCGGCCGCCGGTGCCTCCTCGGCGCTCTTCTCGTCCTCGCCTTCCTTCTCCTCGGCCTTGAACTTGCCGAGGTCCACGCCGCCGCGGGTCACCGACCGAAAAGCCTTGTCCTCGAATTCGTGGACGGTCTGAAGCCAGAACTCGTCGACCGGATCGGTCATCAGCAGCACTTCGAGGCCCCGCTTCACGAAGCCTTCGATCTGCGGGCTGCGGCGGAGCGCGGCGATCGAGTCGCCGGCGATGTAGTAGATCTCCGACTGCCCTTCCTTCATCCGCCCGACATAGTCGGTGAGGCTGACGAGCCCGCCCTCATCAGTGGTCGAATGAAAGCGCGCGAGCTTCAGCAACGCGTCGCGGTTCTCGCCGCCCTCGTAGAGACCTTCCTTGAGGACGGCACCGAAATTCTCCCAGAAGGTCGCGTATTCCTCGGGCGCCTTCTCGGCCTTCTTCTCGATCTCGCCCAGCACGCGCTTCACCACCGCCTGTCGGATGCGGGCGAGGATCGGATTGTGCTGCAGGGTCTCGCGGCTGACGTTGAGCGGCAGGTCCTCGGAATCGACGACGCCGCGCACGAAGCGCAGCCAGGTCGGCATCAGGTCCGGGCAGTTGTCGGTGACGAACACCCGCCGGACGTAGAGCTTCACCTGATGCTTGCGCTCGGGATCGAACAGGTCGAAGGGCTTGGTGCTCGGCACGAACAGCAGGTTGGTGTACTCGATCGTCCCTTCGGCGCGGTTGTGGATGGTGAGCCACGGGTCGTCGAAGGCATGCGCCACGTGGTGATAGAATTCCGTATACTGTTCGCTGGTGATCTCGCTCTTGGGCCGCATCCACAGCGCCGAAGCTTGGTTGACGGTCTCGAGCTTGTCGCCTTCCTTGATCTTGATCGGCACGGCGATGTGGTCCGAATACTTCCGGATGATCGACCGCAGCCGGAACGGCTCCAAGAACTCCTTGGCGTCCTCCCGCATCTTCAGGGTGACGGTCGTGCCCCGGCCCGCGCGCTCACCTTGCGCGATGGTGAACGAGCCGCGTCCCTCCGACTGCCATTCCCACGCCTCGGCCTCGCCGGCTCGGCGAGTCGAGACGGTGACCTGCTCGGCCACCATGAAGGCCGAATAGAAGCCGACCCCGAACCGGCCGATCAGCGCCATGTCGCCGCTCTTGTCCTTGTCGGCGTTCATCTGCTCGACGAAGGCGGCGGTACCGGAGCGAGCGATGGTTCCCAGGTTCGAGACCAAGTCCTCACGGTTCATGCCGATACCGTTGTCGATGATCGACAGGGTTCCGGCCGCCTGATCGGGGACGATCTCGATCCGGAATTCACTGTCACCGGCGGTGAGCTCTGGCTGCGTCAGCGCCGCATGCCGCAGCTTGTCGCAGGCGTCGGAGGCGTTCGACACCAGCTCGCGCAGGAAGATCTCCTTGTTGGTGTAGAGCGAGTTGATAACGAGATCGAGCAGCTTGCTGACCTCGGCCTCGAACTGCCGCGTTTCGCCCTGATGCGCTTCCGAATCCATATGCGTCCTCCTCCTGCATCACCAATATCGCCGCGCCGCCGGGCTGGAGCCGAGCCAAGGAGCGGTCCGTAAAGGGATCGGCCAGCATATGAGCGGATGCGGCCCAGGCTTCAAGGAATACATTGTTCCCGATGACGGCTGATCGGGCGTGCCACCGCCCCGCAGCCAGACCTTGCATTCCGGGCGCAGAGTCGCGACCTTCTTTGCAAATGCCGGTGCACGACGCGCGAGGCCCCATCACGGCAGTGCTGGGGCCGACGAATACGGGCAAGACCCACCTCGCCGTGGAGCGCATGCTCGGCCATGCGACGGGGATGATCGGCTGTCCCCTGCGCCTTCTCGCCCGCGAAATCTACGACCGTGTCGCCGCGCTCCGCGGCAGCGGCGCGGTGGCCCTGATTACCGGCGAAGAGAAGATCATCCCGGACCGTCCGCGCTATTTCGTCTGCACGGTCGAATCGATGCCGCTCGACGTGCCGGTCGAGTTCCTGGCGGTCGACGAGATCCAGCTCGCCGCCGATCCCGAGCGCGGCCACGTCTTCACCGATCGCCTGCTCCACGCACGCGGCCTCTCGGAGACCATGTTCCTCGGCGCCGAGACCATCCGGCCGATGATCAAGCGGCTGGTGCCCAGGGCCGAGTTCCTGACCCGCCCGCGCTTCTCCAGCCTCTCCTATGTGGGCCCGAAGAAGATCACCAAGCTGCCGCGGCGGAGCGCCGTCATCGCCTTCTCCGCCAACGCCGTCTACGAGCTGGCCGAGGTCCTGCGCCGTCAGCGCGGCGGCACCGCGGTGGTGCTGGGCGCGCTGAGCCCCCGAACCCGCAATGCCCAGGTGGCGATGTATCAGGCGGGAGAGGTCGACTATCTGGTCGCCACCGATGCGATCGGCATGGGCCTCAACATGGACGTCGACCATGTCGCGTTCTCCAGCCTGCGCAAGTTCGACGGCCGCCATTCCCGCGACCTCTCCGCCCAGGAGATCGCCCAGATCGCCGGCCGCGCCGGGCGCCACATGCGGGACGGCACCTTCGGCACGCTGATGGACGTGCGCCCGCTGGGTCCCGAGATCGTCGAAGCGGTCGAACAACACCGCTTCCCACCGCTCACGCGCCTCTACTACCGTAACAGCGACGCCGACTTCGCCTCCCTCGAGGGCCTGATCCGCAGCCTGGAAACGGCACCGCCCGCGCCGGTGCTGGTGCGGGCGCGCGAAGCCACCGACCTCCTGGCGCTCCGCGCCGTCGCCCGCCAGCCGGACATCGCCCGCATCGCCACGGGCTACGACCGGGTGCGGCTGCTGTGGGAGGTCTGCCAGATCCCGGACTTCAGCAAGACCCTGTTCGACAGCCATGCGCGGCTGCTGGCGCAGGTCTATCGCCATCTCGCAGAGGGCGACGGACGTCTGCCGGCGGACTGGGTCGCCCGCCATGTCGACCGGCTGGACCGGACCGACGGCGACATCGATGCCCTGGTCACCCGCATCGCCCATGTCCGGACCTGGAACTACGTCGCCCACCGCCCGTCCTGGGTCGCCGATTCGCGCGGCTTCCAGGCACGGACCCGGGCGATTGAGGACCGCCTTTCGGACGCGCTTCACGATCGCCTGACCCAGCGCTTCGTCGATCGCCGCAACGCGGTGCTGATCCGCCGCCTGGACGAGAGCGAGCCGTTGATCGGCGCCGTCACCAACAAGGGCGAGGTCGTCGTCGAAGGCGAGTTCGTCGGGCGGCTGAAGGGTTTCGACTTCGCCCCCGACGAGGACGTGCGGGTAGGCGAGGACAAGGCGCTTCGTGCCGCCGCCAACCGCGCGCTCAAGAGCGAGATCGGCCGCCGCGTCGCCCAGCTCGCCAACAGTCCGGATGACTCCTTCGCCCTGAGCGACAATGGCCTGCTGCTGTGGGACGGCGATCCCGTCGCCCGGCTGAGCGCCGGTCCTGACGTCCTTTCGCCCGCCGTCGAGGTGCTGCCGAGCGACTATCTCGACACGGTATCGCGGGAGCGGGTCCGCCGCCGCCTCGCGGATTGGCTGGCTCACCGTATCGCCGGGCTGGTTCGCCCCCTGTTCAAGGCCCGGAAGGCATCGCTCAACGGCCCGGCCCGCGGCCTCGCCTTCCAGATCACCGAAGCCTTGGGCTCCGTACCGGCGGCGACGGTCGCCAATCTGGTCTCGGCGCTGTCGCCCGAGGACCGCAAGGCGCTGACCCGACTCGGCATCCGCTTCGGTACCGAGAGCGTGTTCATGCCGGAAATGCTGAAGCCCGCCCGGATCGCCGCCCGCGTGCTGCTGTGGTGCGTGCATACCGGCGAGTCGCCCGTCCAGCCGCCGCGGGCCGGCGCGGTGTCGTCGGCAATAGAAGGCCCGCTGACTGCGTCGCTTCTGGAAGCCGCGGGGTACCGAACGGTCGGCAATCGTGCGCTCCGCGCCGACATCCTGGAACGGGTCGCCGCCGGCGCCCGGCAGCTTTCGCGCCACGGCCGCTTCGCCGCCGACTCGTCGCTGATGGCCTTGGCGGGATGCAGCGCCACCGAACTCGGTGAGATCCTGGTCGCGCTCGGCTACCGCCAGACGATCGAGGAGGACGGAAGCACCTTTTTCTCCAGACGTCGCCCGCGGCGCGGCGGAAACCGCAGGCAGCAGGAAAAGCGCAAGGCACGCGAATCCGCCTCGCCCTTTTCGGAGCTCGGCCAGCTTCGCATCGGAGGCTCGTGACCGAGCCCGACGACGCGCTCCGGGTCGACAAGTGGCTGTGGCAGGCCCGCTTCTTCAAGTCGCGCGGACTGGCCGCGAAATTGTGCGCGGGCGGTAAGATGCGCATCAACCGTCAGCCCGTGTCCAAGTCCCATCAGCGGGTCCGGGTCGGCGACGTACTGACCTTCCCGCAGGGGAAGCTCGTCCGCGTGGTGCGGATCGCCGCCCTGGGCACGCGCCGCGGACCGGCCATGGAAGCCCGGGCGCTATACGAGGACCTTAACCCGCCGCCGGAGGGTTCGCCTTCCCCCGACGAAACATGACCGAGAAATTATTCGCCGGCATGGCGACCACACGGACAAGTCGGAAGCCGTGCGCGTTCGCGACCGTCTCGACTTCGCCGAGGTCGCGGACGCCCCACGACGGATTGCGGGATTTGAGACTGGCGTCGAATTCGGCGTTGCTCGGCGCCGTATGCTCTCCATCTCGGCGATAGGGGCCGTAAAGGAACACCAGCCCATCTTCCTTCAGCGCCGTCTCCGCCCCCGCGAACAGCGCCTCGGTCACCGCCCAGGGCGAAATATGGATCAGGTTGATCGCCACCACCGCGTCGACGTCGCTGACCGGCCAAGCGTCGTTAGCGACATCGAACGGGACCGGGGCCTGCAAATTGTCCGCCCCGACCTCGTCGCGCCAGACGGCGATACTATCGAGCAGCACCGGATCGGCGTCGGTCGGCTGCCAGCGCAGTCCGGACAGGCGCGGCGCGAAATAGGCGGCGTGCTCGCCACTGCCGCTGGCCACTTCCAGCACCAGCCCCTCGGCCGGCAGCTCTTCCTTCAGCAGTGCCAGGATCGGATCGCGGTTCCGGCTGGTGGCCGGGAAGTGTTGTTTCATGCCGGATCGGCTCCCATGTTGGTGACTTCCCCGCGGATGCCCTTGCAGCGCATGGGCGCTGGGCGCGCCGCAAGCTTGCCGCAAACGAGAACCTTATGATACGGAACCTGCCATGATCGACCGCATCAAGGCCTTTCTCGAAGGCCGAGGTCTTGGCGGCGCCGAAGAGAATACGCGTTCGACAGTCGACGAAAAACAACTCGCCGCTGCCGCGCTGATGATCGAAGCGGCGCTGATGGACGAGAACTTCGGTGACGAGGAACGACGGAAGATCGCCGACCTGGTCAAGTCGCGGTACGGACTGACGAAGGACGAATGCGAACGGCTGCTGGCCGAGGCGGAAGCCGCGGTCGGCGAATCGAACCAATGGTTCGCCTTCACCCGCGTCGTCAATGACCGGTTCGCGCACGAGGAACGGGTCGAACTGATCGAGATGATGTGGGAAGTGGCGTTCGCTGATGGTGTCGTCCATGACTATGAGGACAATCTGATCCGGCGAATCAGCGGCCTGATTTATGTGAGCGATGTCGAGCGCGGTGAAGCCAAGCGGCGTGTGGCGGAACGGACGGCATCGGATTCGCCTTCGGCGGGCGGCTGACGACAGCGTCACCCGCCCTATCAAGTGGAGACCAGCACCGAATGACGTACGTGGTTACCGAGGCTTGCATCAAGTGCAAGTACATGGACTGTGTGGAAGTCTGCCCCGTGGATTGCTTCTATGAGGGCGAGAACATGCTGGTCATCCACCCGGACGAGTGCATCGACTGCGGCGTGTGTGAGCCGGAGTGCCCGGCCGAGGCGATCCTGCCCGACAGCGAGAGCAATCTCGACAAGTGGCTGGAGGTCAATGCCAAGTACGCGGCCGAGTGGCCGAACATTACCCGGAAGGGTGAGCCGCCCGCGGATGCCGATGAATTCAAGGACGTTCCGGGCAAGTTCGAGAAGTACTTCAGTTCCGAACCCGGCAAGGGCTGAACTCGACGCCGCATCCCCGGGGGTGAGGCCCCTGTTCAATGTTACGAGCGTGTGATATCATGCGCGTGTTTTCCCGAACGTGTCTTGTGTCACCCGACGATCTTCGTCGGGAGTGCTCCTTGCGCGCCGGGATCAGAGGTACGCCATAGATATTGCCGGTCGGACGGATGCCGACTGTGCAGCTTTCGAAGCGTCTTACAGCGTTCGTAAGCTCGTCGAGTTGAGAGAAAATGCCCAAACAGATCGAGTTTTCCGTCGGTGACTACATCGTTTACCCGTCGCACGGCGTCGGCCGCATCGTTGGCCGGGAAACGCAGGAAATCGGCGAGTTCGCTCTGAAGGTGTTCGTCATTTCGTTCGAAAAGGACAAGATGACGCTGCGCGTTCCAGTCAACAAGGCGCCGGTATCGGGTATGCGCGCGCTGTCGAGTCGCGCCGAGATGAAGCAGGCGCTGACCGCACTGAAAGGCCGTGCGCGGGTCAAGCGGACGATGTGGAGCCGCCGGGCCCAGGAATACGAAGCCAAGCTGAATTCCGGTGACCCCAAGGCCATTGCCGAGGTTGTTCGCGATCTTCACCGCGCCACGGGCCAGCCCGAGCAGTCCTACAGCGAGCGGCAGCTCTATGAAGCCGCGCTCGACCGGCTTGCGCGCGAGTTCGCTGCGGTCGAAAATATCGAGCCTTCAGCGGCCGCCAAGCGTTTGGAAGAAGTGCTCGAAGCGGCCTGATCCGGGCCGCGACTCGCGGCTCATACTTGGTCCTTACCGGTTGAAAGGGGCAGCAGCGGTCAGCTCCCGTGCATGAGCGAGACACTCAGCGATTCGGTCTCCTCCGAAGGGCACGCCGCGTCTGGGCGGTCGGGGCGATCCATGGCGACGCTGCAAAGCTGATCCGACTGCACAACGCGCTTCGCGATCGCTTCCGACTCGGCGACCGACTGGTCTATCTCGGCAACTATCTGGGTTACGGCGATCGCATCCGCGACACGCTGGACGAGTTGCTCGGGTTCCGCAGCACCCTTCTCGGCTGGGGGTCGATGTTCCCCTGCGATGTCGTCTATCTGCGCGGCAGCCAGGAGGAGATGTGGAACAAGCTGCTGCAGATCCACCTCGCCCCCAACGCAGACGAAGTGCTCAGCTGGATGGTCAAGCAGGGTGCCGGCGCCACATTGCTGGCCTATGGCACCGAGCCCGACCTGCTGCGGGCCCGCTGCCGCGAGGGCACGCTGTCGCTCGCGCGCTGGACCGCCGACACCCGACAAGCGATTCGCGCCTTCCCCGGCCATGACGAACTGATGAGCGTCCTGAAGCGCGCCGCCTACACCGACGACGGCACCATGCTGTTCGTTCACGCCGGTGTCGACACCGCACGCCCCCTTTCCGCACAGAGCGATACCTTCTGGTGGGGCGGAAGCGACTTCCAGGGCATCGCCGAGCCTTACGGCGGATTCCGCCGCATCGTGCGCGGGTTCGACCCCGAGCATGGAGGCGTCTCGATCGGAGAGATCGCCGCGACGATCGACGGCGGATGCGGATTCGGCGGTACGCTCGCCGCCGCCTGCTTCGACCATGAAGGCCAACTGGTCGACGCCGTCGACGTCTGAGCCGGTCCGGTTCACGAACCGCTGAACGCCTCGGTCCCGCCGCCCCCTCCGGCGCGAATATCCTTCCTATCTCCCGCCCAAATACCCCGCATTTTCCGGCACCAGGGTGATCCAATGCGCCCCCCTACCCGAATAGGAATTGGTGCAAACTAAGGTTGTAGTCATCCGAGCGCGGAGGCTTACCGAGGGGATATGCGGTTCGGCCAGGCTTGCCTATCAAGAGTACGTGAGCGGGCCCGGCTTCCGTTGACGCTGTCAGAGCGTCCCCCCGATAATAATAGGTGACCAGCGCGCTCAGTTATTCAGGAGGGAACCGACAAGGTCTGAACGATGTTTTAACCAGAGATATTGAGGAGCCGCGCCATGACATATATCGATACCCCCGAGACACAGAGAGCGAATCGCCGCTTCATCAATCAGTCGATGCGGTCGCCCCTTCTCACCCGGGAAAGGGAGTTCGAGCTCGCGCGGCGATGGCGTTACCAGAACGATGAAGCGGCCCTCCACGAACTGGTCAGCGCCTACACACGGCTCGTCATCAGCATCGGCTCCAAGTTCCGCAACTACGGACTGCCGATGAGCGACTTGGTCCAGGAAGGCAATATCGGCCTGATGCAGGCGGCGTCGCGATTCGAGCCCGAGCGCGAAGTTCGCTTTTCGACCTATGCCTCTTGGTGGATCCGGTCGGCCATGCAGGATTTCGTCCTGCGAAACTGGTCGATCGTCAGGACCGGGACCACGGCGGCGCAGAAGTCCTTGTTCTTCAACCTCCGCCGGATGCGGGCCAAGATCGCCCAGGATTCCGATGGATGGCTGTCGCCGGAAGGCAAGGAGAAGGTCGCGAAGGAACTGCGTGTTCAGTTCCACGAGGTCGCCGAGATGGAGATGCGGCTGTCGGCCAGCGATCAGTCGCTGAACGCGACCATCGGCGAGTCGAGCGAGGACGAGTGGCAGGACTTCCTCTCCGACGACAATCCGAACCCCGAGGATGTCGTTCTGGAGATGCGGGACAACGAGACCCGGTCGCGCTGGCTTTCACAGGCCCTGTCCGAGCTGTCGGCCCGCGAACGGACCATCATCAGCGAGCGCCGGCTGCGCGAGGACTCGGTCACGCTGGAAGAACTCGGCAAGGAGCTCGGTATCAGCAAGGAGCGGGTGCGTCAGATCGAACATAAAGCCCTGCAGAAATTGCGGGCATCGATGACCCGCCAGATCGACGAATTGGCGGGTGCCGCCGCCGTCTGACACGCGCCGCGGTCTTCAGAAATGACAGCCTTCTCCGGCCATGCCGGAGAAGGCTTTCTCTTTTTACGGGTAAACTTCGATCTGTTCCGGGTGCGTGATCTCGATCAACGGACCGTTATAGGACTCGACCCATCCGCGGACGCGGACGGCACGGCCTTCCAGGTCGGCGATGTCCAGCCCGGCTTCCTCGAACAGCGGCGCGGCCCGCCTGTCGAAGGTCACCGTGAAATCCGTCCGCCAGTCTTCGCCGAAATTGATGTAGCGCCGGCCCCTCACTACCGCGGTGTCCAGCACCACGCCTTCGACGAGAGCGAACCGGTCGATGACGTCACCGGCCTCGTCGGCCGTTCTCACCGCATAGAACGGATGCCGCCAGATACCGTGTCCGGCGGCACGGGCGCGGCGTTCGCGCGTCAGCATCTCGGGAATCAGCGCACGATTGTCGGCGAAACTGTAGACACGGGCGAAACCGTCATCGAGCAGCGCCCCTTGAATCCAGGTTCCGGCGCCATCGAACAGATGGGCGAGCCGGCGACCATGCCGGTCGGTCCGGCGACCGCCATAGCCCAGGCTGAGCACCTGTCCCAGAGTCAGCGTTTCCAGCGCCGACTTTGCCTCGTCCGCCAGCGGCCATGCCTCGAAACCGGGCCTGCCGAGCGGAAGCTTCGGCGCCTGGATGCCGACCAGGCGGACTTCGCTGCCATCGGCCAGCACCACCGTGTCGCCGTCGATCACCGAGACGACTTCACCGGTGCCACCGGACTCCAGCCCGAACGCCGCCACGGGATCGTCGACGGCCAAAGCCGGGGCGAAGGGCGACACAGTCAGCAGCGCCAGGAGCGCCGCCCACCGGGTCGTTTTGCCAAGACCTGTTCGCGCCGCTACACTGCCACGCGATATCGGCAAGGTTCCCATCATGGTTCGCACTGAGCTTTATCCTGAACTGGAGCCCTTTGCGAGCGGGATGCTGCCCCTCGGCGGGCGTCACGAAATGTATTGGGAAGAGTCCGGCAACCCGTCCGGCCAGCCGGTGGTGTTCCTGCATGGCGGCCCTGGGGCCGGCGCTTCGCCCCTGCATCGGCGGTTCTTCGATCCGTCCCACTACCGCATCATCATCTTCGACCAGCGTGGCGCAGGGCGCTCGCAGCCGCTCGGCGACGTCACCTTCAACAGTACCCCGCATCTGGTCGATGACATGGAGGCGCTGAGGGTGATGCTGGGCCTGGAGCGCTGGATGGTCTTCGGGGGCTCATGGGGCAGCACGCTCGCGCTCGCTTACGCCGTCGCCCATCCCGAGCGCTGCCAGGCGCTGATCCTGCGAGGCATCTTCCTGTGCCGGCCGCAGGAGATCGAATGGTTCCTCTACGGCATGCGCATCTTTTTCCCCGAGGTCTGGGACGCCTTCACCGCCGACATTCCCGAAACGAAGCGGAACGATCTGCTGGCAACCTATTACCGCCTGCTCACCGACCCCGATCCGGCGGTGCACATGCCTGCCGCCCATGCCTGGAGCCGCTACGAAGGCGCATGCTCGACGCTGCGGCCCAGCCCCGAAACGGTCGCCGATTTCGGTCGCGACGACTTGGCCCTCGGCCTTGCGCGGATCGAGGCCCATTTCTTCACCCATGCCGAATCGCTTCCCGGCGACTCGGTCCTCAGTCATGTCGACCGCTTCCGCCACGTACCCGGGACGATCGTCCAGGGGCGCTACGACATGGTGTGCCCGATCTTCACCGCCGACGAACTGGCCCAGGCATGGCCCGAAGCCGAGTATACGATCGTGCCCGACGCCGGCCACTCGGCGCTCGAACCCGGCATTCGGGCGGCCCTCGTCGCAACCATGGAACGCTTGCGCGACCAGCCGCCCGAATGACGCCGGGACCGATCGATTCCTGCCCAGGGACCGTTTGCATGGTGGCGGCTTTGCCGAAATACTGGCGCCTCGACCGTCAGGAGACCCGTTCCGCATGAAGAAGCTGTCCATTCTCGCGACCCTCGCCATGCTGGCGGCAAGCTTGACCTCCACTATCGCCCGGGCGGAGGACGATCCGGATTTCTTCACGCTGATGCTGGGTGCTTACGACATCAACGACACCGAGAAGTCTGCGGAAGGCCATATCCAGGTCCGCCTGAGCAACCGCCTGTGGATCTTCAAGCCGCAGTTCGGACTGATGTTCAACAGCGACGCCGGCTTCTACGGTTACGGCGGTGTCCTGATCGACGCCTATTTCGGTAAACGCATGGTGGTCACGCCGAGCTTCGCGGTCGGCGGTTATTCCGAAGGCCAGAGCAAGGATCTCGGCGGGCCGCTGGAGTTCCGCTCGGCGATCGAGTTCGCCTATCGCTTCGACAACCGCTCACGGCTCGGCCTGCAGTTCAGCCACATTTCCAATGCCGGCATCTACGACCGCAATCCGGGCACGGAGTCACTGCTGCTCACCTACTCGATCCCCACGGACGTTTTCGGCCGCTAGCATGAATCCTTTCATCAGGCTGGGGCTGGAGCTGGGACCGCTCCTCCTGTTCTTCTTCGCCAACTCCTGGTACGGCCTGATCCCCGCGACCGCGGTGTTCATGGTCGCGACGGCGATCGCCCTTCCGGTCGCCTATGTGCTCGAAAAACGCCTGCCGATCATGCCGCTGATCACCTGTGTGTTCGTGCTGATCTTCGGCGGGCTGACCGTCTGGCTGCAGGACGAAACCTTCATCAAGCTCAAGCCGACGATCGTGAACCTGCTGTTCGCGGCGATCCTGCTGGGCGGCATGGTGGCGCGCCAGTCGCTGCTGAAACCGCTGCTGGGCACGATGGTTCACCTGACCGAGGAAGGATGGCGCCTCCTCACCCTGCGCTGGGGCGGTTTCTTCATCGTGCTCGCGATCCTGAACGAAATCGTCTGGCGGACGCAAAGCACGGACTTCTGGGTCGACTTCAAGGTCTTCGGCATCATGCCGCTGACCATCGCCTTCAGCATCGCTCAGATGCCGCTGATCAACCGCTACCACGCCGACCCCGAGTCCAACTGACCCGGCGGAAAACGGCTCAGCCGTTGTCGCGAAGCACCTCACCGGCCAGATAGAGCGATCCGCAGATCAGGATGCGGCACGGACCGCCATCCGAGAGCGCGCGGACCGCGGCGTCGATATCGGGTGCCGGCGCTGCCTCGGCAAGGCCGGCATGCCGGGCCGCGTCAGCAAGCACGTCCGGATCGGCGCCGTTCGGCTGGCCGGGAATAGCGACGGCGCGCGCCCGGCGAACCCGCCCGGCGAGCGGGCGAAGGAAGCCTTCGTGGTCCTTGTTGCCCATCATGCCGATAACGAGATCGAGCGGCCGGTCAGCCCAATAGTCGGCAGCCGCCGCGGCGAGCACCGCCCCCGCTGCGGGATTGTGCCCGCCGTCGAGCCAAAGCTCGGCGTCGCCCCCCGCCCCATCGACGAGCGGTCCCCGTGTGAGGCGTTGAAGCCTCGCCGGCTGGACGGCCGTGACCAGGCCTTCGGTGATCGCATCGCGTCCGATGGCAAAACCGTCGAAGCAGGTCGTGCAGGCCACCGCGGTCGCCGCATTGTCGATCTGATGGCGACCGAGAAGAGCCGGTCGCGGAAATTGCGCGTCCAAACCCAGCCCGCTAAAACGCCAGCGGTCCTGATCGGGCGCCGTCCGCCAGTCGATTCCGGCGCGGAGAAACGGCGCGCCGACATCCAGGGCCCGCGCCGCGATGACTGCGTCGACCGCTTCGGGCTGCGGGCCGATTACGGCGGCCACCCCAGGCTTCAGGATTCCCGCCTTCTCGGCAGCGATCCCTTCGATGGTTCCGCCCAGGAAATCGACATGGTCGATCGAGACCGGGGTAATGGCGGTGACGAGCGGCCGCGCGATCAGGTTGGTCGCGTCGAGGCGCCCGCCTAGGCCGGTCTCCAGGATCACCGCATCGGCGGGGCTGCGCGCGAAGGCAAGGAAGGCCGCCGCCGTCGTGATCTCGAAGAAGGTGATGGGCGCGCCCTCGTTGGCGCGCTCGCACTCCAGCAGCACGTCGCAGAGATGCGCCTCGTCGATCATGGTTCCGCCGAGCCGTATGCGCTCGGCGAAACGGACGAGATGGGGCGAGGTGTAGACGTGCGACCGGTAGCCGGCCGCCGCCAGGATCGCGTCGAGATAGGCGACGAGCGAACCCTTGCCGTTGGTGCCGGCGATGTGGATGACGGGAGGAAGGTGCCGTTCGGGATTGCCGAGGGCCGCGAGCAGGCGCTCGATCCGTCCCAGCGACAGGTCGATCGCCTTGGGGTGCAGCCCCATCAGGCGATCGAGCAGGGCATCACTTCTCCGCAGGTTGTTCCTCCGGCTCCTCCGCCGGTTCCGGGTCCGCAGCCGCCTCGGCCTCTTCGGGGATATCGAGGCCGGCGGTCGCGAGATCGACGATCTCGGCGCTCGGCTGCGTGTGCAGCAGCAGATCGAGGATGGTGATCAGCCGGTCGCGGATCTCGTGGCGATGGACCACCATGTCGACCATGCCGTGATCGCGCAGGTATTCGGCCTTCTGGAAACCATCGGGCAGCGTCTCGCGGATGGTGCTCTCGATCACCCGCGGTCCTGCAAAGCCGATCACCGCACCCGGCTCCGCCAGCGTGATGTCGCCCAACATGGCGAACGAGGCGGTGACACCGCCCGTGGTGGGATCGGTGAGCACGGCGAGGTAGGGGAGCCCCGCCTCGCGCACCATGTCGACGGCGATGGTCGTGCGCGGCATCTGCATCAGCGACAGGATGCCTTCCTGCATGCGCGCCCCGCCCGAGGACGGGAAGACCACCAGCGGCGCTTGCTGGTAGGTGGCGAGCTCCGCCGCCGCCACCATCGCCTCGCCCACCGCCAGCCCCATCGATCCGCCCATGAAGGCGAAGTCGAGGGCGAGGGTTACCACCGGCGTGCCGCCGATCTTGCCGTGGGCAACGATGACGGCATCGGTCCGACCGGTCTTCGACTGAGCGTCGCGCAAGCGGTCCGAGTACCGCTTCGAGTCCCGAAACTTCAACGGATCGACCGCGACCTTCGGCAGTTCGATCGTGTGGTAGACGCCGTCGTCGAACAGATTGGCAAACCGGACCTCCGGCTGTACCCGCATGTGGTGGTCGCAATGCGGGCAGACGTTCTGAGTCGTCTCGAGGTCGCGATGGAAGATCATCTGCTCGCAGGCAGGACATTTCGCCCACAGATTCTCAGGGATCTGCGGCCGCTCCACGAGAGAGCGGATCTTGGGTCGAACGAAGTTGGTGAGCCAGCTCAAAGGTCGGTTTTCCGGTGGGTCACAGGAAGGTCGAGGGGCGAGGGAGCGCCTCGCCCACCCGGCTTATTCGATCAGCAGATCCTCATCGGCGCGCGCCGGCGCCTGAGCCGGCTCCTGAACGACGGGGGACTGGCCGCGTAGGACCGAATTGCCCTCGAACAGCGTGCGCTGGTCGACCGGGGCCGGTTCCAGCCAGTCCGTCTCGTTCATCTGCCCGCTCTGGCCATAGGCGGCGAGGGCGTTGGCATAGCACAAACGCTCGACGTCGGCTTGAGGAATTCCGCGCTGCAGCATCAACGTCGCGGTCTTCGGTACCGCCATCGGGTCCGAGACGCCCCAATCGGCACTGGAGTCGATCATCATCCGCTCGGAGCCGAAGCGACGGGCGATGTCGACCATCCGCTCGCTGCCCATCTTGGTCTTCGGGTACAGCGTGAAAGCGGCCCAGAAGCCACGGTCGAGGACTTCCGTGACCGTCTCTTCGTTGTTGTGGTCGATGATCACCTTGTGCGGCGCAATGCCATGTTCCTCGCAGACGTCCATGGTCCGCGTGGTGCCGCTCTTCTTGTCGCGGTGGGGCGTATGGACCTGGACCGGAAGGTCGAACTCCTTCGCCAGCTCGAGCTGCGCCCGCAGGGCCCGGTCTTCGAGAGCGGTCTGCTCGTCGTAGCCGATCTCGCCGACCGCGACGACACCTTCCTTCAACAGGAAGCGCGGCAGGATTTCGAGCACGCCCTCGGCCAAAGCCTCGTTGTTCGCTTCCTTGGAATTGAGCCCGATCGTGCAGTAGTGCCGGATACCGAACTGGGCGGCGCGGAAACGCTCCCATCCGACGATCGTCGACAGGTAGTCGATATAAGTGTCGACGCTGGTTCGCGGCTGCCCGACCCAGAATGCAGGCTCGATCACCGCCACCACCCCGGCCGCGGCCATTGCCTCGTAGTCGTCGGTAGTCCGCGAAAACATGTGGATATGCGGATCGATGAGCATCATGGCATCGTCCTCCCTCTTCCTTTGGGCCCGCGCCACCCTCCTGCCCCCGCTTGTGTCGGGTCCGGGGTGCCGGGCATTCCTCCCAGTTAGTATTGGTCTGGCGACCGCTTTGTCCAAACCGTGCCCCAGGGAACGGCCGGCCCGCCTTATGATCAGCGGCGGGCCAGACTCTCCCAGGAAACCGCCCCCGATTCAATCTTCGCCCGGAGCTCAGGCGCAGCCGCCAACCGCCGCGCGGCCTCCGGATCGGGCGACGCCTTCAGGGCCAGCGCCCCGGCGAGACGTTCGCACTCGTCCTCGCTGCCGATCACGCGCGTAAGGTCGTCGATGGCCTGGGCGTCCGCATGCGGCCCCACGCAGCGCCACAGCTCGATGCTGACCGGACGACTGGCCGCCCAGCGCTCATGCGCATAGTCGCACAGCATGCGCATGAGAGCCGGATTAGCACGGTCGTCGAGCCCTCTGATCGGATAGAGCGGGCTTTCCACGAACAGCGCCTTCAGCACCATGTGGTTCCAGGTGCCTTCCTCGAACATCTCCGCCGGATAGGGATTGTAGTGGGCGACGGCATTGAACACCGCCTTCATGTTGCTCCGCGCGCCCTCGGCTGCGCGGGCCACGTGGCGTTCCGGCGCCGGATAGAGCGGCAGGCCGCGATAGAAGGTAATCAGTTCGCCGACATCGCCGGTCCGGAACAGGGCATCGAGCCGGCGGGCGAACGTCTCATCGTCGGAGTCTGCCGCCAGCAGCACGGCCAGGCGCGCGGCCTGATCGACGCTCCATCCCGCCGGCGACCAGCCGGGGCGCGCCCGCTCGGCAGAGGCCAGGTCCGCTTCGTCGAGCGTGAGATCGTCCTTGCCGACTTTCCGCGGCGCCAGGCTGACCGCCAGATAGAGATCGCGGTCCGTGGCACCACTGCCGAGCCGTTCCATGGCCTCCGCAAGCCAATCGGCGGCGGCCGGGACCTGCCGTCCGACCCATTCCGACAGGAGCGTTGCAGGTCGTTTCGCTTCGTCGTTCATCGCCGTCCGCCATCGTTGGATTGGGTCATCGCCGCAAAGGATAGTCCATGCCGGCCCGAGGTCGAGACGGTCATGTACCCGGCACCACCCGCTGGAACAGAAGCGTCAGCGGAAAGCCGACTGCCGCCAGGACCGCCAGCTCCGAAGCCCCCTGCCCGGCGATGAAGATCGCATCGAGCAGGCAGATCCCCGCCAGCATATGCCCCACGGCACGCGGCACCCGCCGGTTTCTACCCAGCACCAGTGTCAGCGCGTAGACCGTCCAGAGAAGAAACAGGAGGGCGAGCGCCGCCCCTATGACCGTGTTGACCGCAATCGGTGCCGCATAGACGAAGGGTATGGCGAGGAAGGCCAGCGGCCACAGGACGGTCATCGACCGGCCGCTCTCATGCTTGGCGACGTAGGTCAGGCCGATCAGATAGCTGAGGGCGACCAGCGCGGCGACCACGAGCCCGACCGGCATGGACGGCGCGACCGCGGCACCGGCGGTGAAGTAGACCAGCATGCGGCAGAGCCCCATGAGCAGCGGGCTCAGAGGATTGCCCTTGTGGTGGCTGTCGTAGAAGACGATGGCGAGCCCCAGCAGGACACCGCCCACGGCCGGCCGCCAGCCGGTCCCGCCGTCGAAACCGTAGCCCACGACGATCAGCAGCACGAACCCCACCGCCATCATGGCGAACGCGCTGAGGAAGACGGCACGTGCCGTCACGGCCCCGGATGGGATCGGCCGTTCCGGCCGTTCCCTGGCATCGATCTCGCGATCGAAGGCGTCGTTCAGGAACATGCCGGCGATGTAGAACAGCGACAGGGCGAGAAGAAGGATCACGCCGGCACCGAACCCGATCCCGCCGCCGGCCAGGACGATCCCGGCGAGGACGTTGGTCCAGACCGTAGGCAGGTTCGAAACCCGCCCCAAGCGCAACGCGACAAGCCAGGTCACGCGCTGAGGCGCTCCATGACCCAGTGAAGCTCCCGTGCCACGGCCTGATCGATGCCGGTCGTCCGGTAGCGCTCGGGCAGAACGTCCCAGGTATAGGTTTCGACTTCCAGATGCTGCGAAATCGGCGCCCGGCGATGACGGTCCAACGTCTCGGCGATGAAGCCCTGCGTCGTGGCGAAGGCGCCGAGATCGTCGAGAAAGATCGGCACGTGAAAATGGACCCGCCACTCCCGTTCCGCCCTATCGTCGTCCAGCGCGGCGAAGGCCTGGGGAAGATCGGTGAACCGCTTGAGCCCCGACCGGGTCCGTTCGACGACCTGGTGCAGATAGACCCCATCGGCGAACGGTTCCAGCGCGGCACGGCCGGCCGCATCGACCGCCGGCAGCCGCAATCCGGCGCTGATCTGAAGCTTGGCGATGCCGATACCCGCCGCCTGCAGCGCGTCGATCCCGCCCTGCGGGTCTTCGAACTCGACGGCGGCATGACAGAGATCGAGGCAAAGCCCCAGATGGCGGCGCAACCCTTCGTCCGCCGCCGCTTCGGAACGGCCGGTGAGCGCCACGAATTCTTCGATGGCGGCTTTCGCGAACAGGTGGTCCTCGAAGAATCGGACGGACTCGGCGATCGTCTCGATGAAGCAGCAGGGCTCGGGCTCCAGCGCCAAGGCGATGGTCCGGCCGGTCCGCGCTTCTATCCCGGCCAGATGGGCGGCATGCCGCACCATGGCCGAACGCATCGCCGCCACGTCGGCGTCGGAAGCGACCCGTGGCTTGAAGGCGCCGGGAACCGTGCTGACGCTGCCCGAGAGCCCCTCCTCGGCCGGCATGAGAACGGCAAGAAGGTCGGCAAGCTGGTTCGTGTAGCGCAGCCGCTCGGCGTCCATCCAATCCGGCAGGTAAACATCTTCCTTCACCCTGACGCCGTGGAACGGCCCGTAGGGGAAGCCGTTGATGGTGAAGACATAGAAGCCGTTGTCGTCGAGAAAGGACCGGAAGGCGCCGAGAGTGCCAGGTTCGCTCAACGCTTCGGCCGCCGCCGCGGAAAGGCGCAGGCCGATGCCGAACGGCGCATCCGGGCATACCTGGCTGCGGACCGCGGTCACATGACTTTCGAGATTGGCACGAACTTCGTCCCAGCTCTCGCCGGGATGGATGTTCGTGCAGTAGGTCAAATGACCGAGCGCCGCGTCACCAATTCTCACGACAGGCCACCTGAATCCCTTGGATTAGTTCTCGATCGCAGCAACCTATCACCCCCTTAACTGGACGGTAAAGCGGCCGCATCGGTCGATATCGAGCCGCACTCGCAACCAGCATGACATTGAGCGCGGGTGGAATCTCTCTATCATCACGCTCTGTCGATAACGAGGGCGGACCGCGGCGGATTGCGGACGGGGCGGGATAGCTCGGACGACCGGTGCGAGGACGCGGACAGTACCGGGAGGATCCAGCATGACCCCAACGATCGTCATCAACGTCGTCGGCTTGAGCTTCGGCATGGTCGGCGAGCATACGCCGAACCTCAAACGTCTCGCAGCGGGCGGCGCGATGCGGCCGCTGAATACGGTCACACCGGCGGTCACGACGACGGCGCAGACGACCTTTCTCACCGGTGTCATGCCGCGGGACCACGGGATCGTCGCCAACGGCTGGTACTTCCGCGATCTTTCCGAAATCTGGTTCTGGCGCCAGTCCAACCGCCTGGTCACCGCAGAGAAGGTGTGGGAAACGGCACGCCGGCACGATCCCGCCTTCACCTGTGCCAACCTGTTCTGGTGGTACAACATGTACTCGACGGCCGACTGGGGCGTGACCCCGCGGCCGATGTACCCTGCGGACGGCCGCAAGATTCCGGACATCTACGCCGCGCCCTCCGACCTCCGCGACGAATTGAACGCCAAGCTGGGGCAGTTCCCGCTGTTCCGGTTCTGGGGGCCCGCTACCGACATCGTAGCGAGCCGCTGGATCGGCGATTGCGCGCTTCACGTCCGCCACACCCGCCAGCCGACGCTGACCCTCGTCTATCTGCCCCATCTCGACTACGTCCTGCAGCGCGAAGGACCGGACAGCCCGAAGGTCGCGCACGATCTCGGCGAGGTCGATGCGATCATCGGGGAACTGATCGAGGACGCGGAAAAGGACGGCGCCAAGGTGATCGTCCTCTCCGAATACGGCATCACGCCCGTATCGCGACCGGTGCACATCAATCGTTCGCTGCGGCAGGCCGGACTGATCCAGATCCGGGAAGAGCTCGGCCGCGAGCTTCTGGACCCCGGCGCCTCCCAGGCGTTCGCGGTGGCCGACCATCAGATCGCGCATCTGTATGTCCAGAACCCCGCTCGGATCGGCGAGGTCAAGGCGCTGGTGGAGAGCCTCGACGGTGTCGAAACGGTGCTGGACGAGGACGGCAAGCGAGCATACGGCCTTGACCATCCGCGTTCGGGAGAGCTGGTCGCAATCGCCGACGCCGACGCGTGGTTCACCTACTATTACTGGCTCGACGACGATCGCTGCCCGGATTTCGCCCGCACGGTCGATATCCACCGCAAGCCCGGCTTCGACCCGGTGGAGCTTTTCCTCGACCCCGCTCTCAGCATGCCCAAAGCAGCCATTGGCTGGCGCTTGGCGAAGAAAGCGATGGGCTTCCGTACGTTGATGGATGTGATCCCTTTGGATGCGACGCTCGTAAAAGGGTCGCACGGGCGGCTGACGACCCGCGCAGAGGATGGGCCTGTGATCATCAGCAGTGATCCGGACGGCCTTCCCGGAGACGGTGCGGTCGAAGCGGTTGCAGTGCGCGACATCATGCTCGGACACGCCCTCGGAAACGGCAACTAACGCAAGAATCCGCGTATTTTAGGAATACCATACGGAGAATCGTCCGCGAAAGCGGGCACCAACCGGATAGGGAGTGGGGCCAAGCTGGTTGAAAGTTGATGGCGGAGCGAAAAATCGTTCGTCTTTGTCTAGAGTGGGAGACATACTATAATAAACTATATGAAGGCCTACTCTTGACCATCATCAAGTTGAACAAAACTATTGAACGCCCGCTCCCTATTAGTGAAGCCTTCCGAACTCGGCACCGCATGCGGGGGGCACCGTGACGGTGGACGGTGGGGGATACTTCAAACAGTTGCCTTTGTTTGCAGGCATCGCGGAAGAGAGCATCAGCAGGCTGGAATCGCATGCTGAATTCCATACTTTCCCGCGAGGAGCAGTAATTCAAAGGCAGGGGTCAATACCCACTGCTTTGCCGGTTCTGCTCGAAGGATCGGTACAGCTACTCGGATGTGTCAGGACACAACGTCCGGTTGTGGTTGACATCGTTCGAGCTGTGGAAATCTTGCACCTGGCACCCGTACTGTCGACAGCGCCCGTACCGACGACGATCCAGGTCGTCGATCCTGCGACGACCGTGATGATTCCGCGGGCAGCCGTCCACAAATGCCTGAGTTCCGATGCCCATCTGGCATACCGACTGCTGACTATTCTGGGCAGCCAGTATGAAGGCTTGGTCTCGCAGGTGAAGAATCTCAAGGCGAGAACCGCCAGCCAGCGTCTGGCTGCTTACTTGGTCGAACTCGCGGAAGACCGCGGGGCACGTGTCGTACGTCTTCCCTTCGACAAGCGGCTTCTGGCATCGCGGCTCGGCATGACGCCTGAAAGCTTTTCGCGCGCATTGTCCACGCTCAGAACCTACGAGGTGGAGACGCGGTCGAGCGAGGTCCACATCGGCGACTTCGAAAAGCTGCGCCAGTATGCGCTGCCAGACGGTGAGGACTGGGAAGAAGATACCCCGGAAGAGTACAGCTGAACGCGCCTCTTCCGGAGACACTCCTTTTTCGCCACTTTGTCGCCGACCATCATCACGAATTGTGATTCGTGTCACTGCGCGGCCGTAGCGCATGGGTCCAAGGTTGGCTTCACTGGAATTCGGGCGTCGGACGAGAGCATGGCGCAACCGAAGAGGCGCCGAGCGAGATGTTTCCGCCCCGGTTATTCCACCTGTTTCGATGCATGCGCTCAACGACTGAAAGGGGAACGGAAAGATGGGTTCCCATTGGGACGACGGACGTGCAACGCAGCTCAGCAACCTAGTCGTGGTCGTCAAGGCCGACGGCATCTACGACACCGGCGGACGGCTGGTCGGGACCCAAGTCGACACTGTGGTCGCCGATTACGAGCGCCGCTTCGGTATCCGGCCGATCCTCTGGCAGAGCCAGCCGCCGCTTCGGGCCCGGCTCGACGCCGCCACCCAGGCCCTCCTGAACGAAACCATCCCTGACCTCTAAATCGAGATCGACCGAGCAGACACAGGCAAACCTGAGGCGCCGACCTGCCGCCCCCCTTCCCCTCGTTCCGCTTTCCGTTTATGTCCTTGCCAACGGAACGCGAGAATGGAGGCATGAGCGCTGATGGTTCGTCTGATTCTTCTCCGCCACGGGCAGAGCGTTTGGAACCGTGACGACCGGTTCACCGGGTGGACCGACGTCGACCTCAGCGACCAGGGAATCGAGGAAGCGCACCGCTCCGCGCGCCAGTTGAAGGCCGCAGGGCTTACCCCCGACGTCTGCTTCACCTCCTACCTCAAGCGTGCGATCCGGACGCTGTGGATCGTCCTCGACGACATGGATCTGATGTGGCTGCCGGTGCACCGCCACTGGCGCCTGAACGAGCGCCATTACGGTGCTCTCCAAGGCCTCAACAAGGCCGAGACCCGCCAGAAGGCCGGCGACGAACAGGTCCATATCTGGCGCCGCAGCTACGATGTGCCGCCGCCGCCCTTGGAGAAGGACGACCCGCGCTCGCCCGTCGGCGACCCACGCTATGCCAGCCTGAAACCGGAAGAGCTGCCGCTGACCGAGAGCCTGAAGGACACCGTGCAGCGCGTCCTGCCCTATTGGGACGAAGCCATCGCACCCGAGCTCAAGACGGGCCGGACGGTGCTGATCGCCGCGCACGGCAACAGCCTGCGCGGGCTCGTGAAGTATCTCGACGAGGTCGCCGACCAGGACATTCCCAAGGTCGAGATCCCGACCGGGTCGCCGCTGGTCTACGAACTCGACGACCAGCTCAAGCCGCTGTCGAAGAAGTATCTGGAAGGATAGCGGGCGAGATCCTCGCGTCGAGCGCGAGGATCTGTCTCAGGCGCCGCGCTTCACGCGCGAGATTCCAGTTCCGAATACAGACGGTCCACGTCTTCACGACGGCAAAGCTCGGTGCCGGTGGTGAGCAGCGCCGCCGAGCCGGCGGCGACACCGTAGAGGAAAGCCTGCTCGACCGACCAACCGGCGACGAGCTGCCGGCACATGCCGCCCAGAAAGCTGTCCCCGGCGCCGACGGCGCTCCGCACCTCGACCGAGGGCGGGGCGACCCGGGTCACGCCACGATTGGTCGCCAGCAGCGCGCCGTCCGCCCCAAGCGTCAGCGCGACGATCTTCGCCGAACCGCTTCTGACCAGCGCCATCGCGGCTTCGTCCTGGTCCACCTCGCTGTCGAGGCTGGTACCGGCGAACTCAGCCAACTCGCGCAGGTTGGGTTTGACCAGATAGACGCCCTCGTCCAGGGCCGCCTTCAGCGCCGGGCCGGACGCATCGAGAGCACAGGGAATACCCCGGCCTCGCGCTGCCGACGCGACCTGGGCATAGAAGTCTTCCGGAACGCCGGGGGGCAGGCTGCCGCTCGCCACCACCATCGCCGGCGGCGGAACGTCGGGATCGGCCACGGCATTCAGGCAGGCCTGCCACTCCGCAGGCATGAGCTCCGGCCCCGGCATGACGAAGCGGAATTCCTCCCCGCTCGACGTCTCCGCCACCGTGAAGCTGATCCGCGTATCCTCTCGAATGGGAATGGGCCGGACAGCGAGCCCGGCATGCTCCATGTAGCCTTCCAGAGCCCCGCCGACCGGACCGCCGCAGGTGAAGACGGCGATTACGTCTCCGCCCAACTCGGCGATCACACGGGCCGCATTGATGCCGCCGCCACCGGGGTCACGTCGCGGCGTGTCGCACCGGATCTTCCGGATTGGCTCGACCCGTTCCGTCGCCGTCGCGATATCGACGGTGGGATTGACGGTCAGGGTGAGGATCGAGGACATGCCGCCTCCGTCATCCGCTGACCACGTTCTGCGACGCACCGGCGCCGAACGCCCGGATATTCTCCGCCGTCGTTTCCAGGATGCGCTCGACCGCCTCGCGCGTGTTGAAGGCGCTGTGCGGGGTGATCACGACGTTGCGCATGCGGAGCAGGATGTGGTCTGCGAGCAATGTTTCGAGATCATGCTGTTCGGCGAAGAAGGAGCGCAGGAGTTCCGCCTCCTCTCGGATCGCCGGCTCCTCGGGCAGCACGTCGAGACCGGCGGCGGCGATCTTGCCGTCCGCCAGAGCACGGAGTAGCGCCCGTACCTCGACCACGGCGCCGCGCGCGGTGTTGATCAGCACCGCGCCGTCCTTCATCACCGCGAACGCCTTGTCGTCGATCATGTGGTGCGTCGCCGGATTGGCGGGCACATGCAGGGTGACGATGTCCGAGCGCGCCAACAGTTCCGGCAACGCGACGTAGTCGAAGTCCATTTCCGTCGCCGCCGACTCATCGGGCATCACGTCATAGGCGAGCACCCGCATCCCGAAGCCGCGGGCGATGCCGATGACGTTGCGGCCGATATTGCCGGTGCCGACGACGCCGATCGTCCTGTCGCGAAGATCGAATCCCTGCAGCCCCGTCTGCGAAAAGTCGCCGCGCCGGGTGCGGTCGACGGCTTCGATCATCCTGTGGCTGATGGTCAACAACAGGGCGAAGACGTGCTCGGCGACGGTATTGTCGCCATAGGTCGGGACGTTGCTGACGGTGATGCCGCGCCCCTTGCAGAGACCGAGATCGATATGGTCGAAACCGGTCGAGCGCGTGGCGATGAAGCGGAGCGCGCCGAGCCGGGAAAGCACCGCTCCGCTCAGATCCGAGTAAATGAAAGTCGAGACCACCTCGGCGTCGGCATAGGCCTCGGCATTATCGAGCCCCAGCGGCTCGGCCACGAACACGACCTCATGCGGGGCGTCGAGGTCGCGGAAAGCTTCCCGCTCCCACGCCTCGACCTCGAAGATCACGATCTTCATCGCCAGCCTGCTAGCGGCGTGCTTCCGCCTGGGCGACGTGACGCTTCACGCCGAGGAAGCTATCTGGCGAGACCGACATCGAATCGATCCCGGCGTCGACCAGGAACTCGGCGAATTCGGGCTTGTCGCTCGGCGCCTGGCCGCACAGACCGACCTTGCGCTGGGCACCGTGGGCCCGCTCGATCACCTGGCGGATCATCGTGGTCACCGCCTCGTTGGATTCATCGAACAGATCGGCCAGTTCGTCCGAATCGCGGTCGACCCCGAGGACGAGCTGGGTCAGGTCGTTCGATCCGATCGAGAAGCCGTCGAAGCGCTCGGCGAACTTCTCCGCCAGGATCACGTTGGCCGGGATCTCGCACATGACGTAGATCTCGAGACCGTTCTGGCCCCGTACCAACCCGTTCTCCGCCATCACCTCCAGCACCCGGTCGGCCTCGGCGACCGTGCGGCAGAACGGGATCATGACGACGAGGTTGGTCAGCCCGATCTCGTCGCGGACCTTGCGGATCGCCTGGCATTCGAGGGCGAACCCCTCCCGATAGTGGGGGCTGTAGTAGCGGCTGGCACCGCGCCAGCCCAGCATCGGGTTCTCCTCCTTGGGCTCGAAGCCGCGGCCGCCGATCAGGTCGGCGTACTCGTTGGTCTTGAAGTCGCTGGTGCGGAGAATCACCGGGTTCGGGTAGCGCGAGGCGGCGATACGGGCGATGCCATAAGCCAGCGTCTCGACGAAATAGGCGGTCTTGTCGTCGAAGCTGCGGGTCAGTTCGGCGATAGCGGCCTGAGCGTCCTTGTCGGTGACCCGGTCGGGATGGATCAGCGCCATCGGGTGGATCTTGACGATGTTGTTGACGATGAACTCCATCCGCGCCAAGCCGACGCCGTCGGCCGGAAGCCGCCACCACCGTAGCGCCGCCGCCGGGTTGGCGAGGTTCAGCATTACCTTGGTTTCGGTCTCGGGAACGTCGTCCAGCGAGACGTCTTCGACAGCGAACTCGCCGATCCCGTCATAGACGAAACCTTCGTCGCCCTCGGCACAGGAAACCGTCACCTCCTGCCCGCCCATCAGCACCTTCGTGGCATCGCCGGTGCCGACGATCGCCGGCAGGCCTAGCTCGCGGCTGACGATGGCGGCATGCGAAGTCCGGCCGCCGTGGTCGGTGACGATCGCCGCGGCGCGCTTCATGATCGGCACCCAGTCCGGGTCGGTCATTTCGGTGACGAGAATGCCGTTCTTGGGGAACTTGGCGATCTCGGCCGGGCTGTCGAGACGGCAGACCTTCCCGGCGGTGATCGCATCGCCGATGCTGTGGCCGGTGACCAGCCGCTCGCCATGGCGGCGGAGACTGTAGGTCTTGAGCGAGCCGGCTTCCTTCCGCGACTGCACCGTCTCGGGGCGCGCCTGGACGACGGCGAGTTCACCGGTCTCGCCGTCCTTCGCCCATTCGATGTCCATCGGCTTGCCGTAGTGCTCCTCGATCGTCTTGGCCCATTCGGCGAGCTTCAGGATCTCCTCGTCGGCGAGGACCAAGCTCTCCTGCTCCTTCTTGGTGGTATCGACGGTCTTCACCGGTGAATCGCCGCCGCTCGCATAGATCATCTTGGTCGCCTTGGCGCCCCGGACCCTTTCGATGATCGGCTTCGGCGCTTTACCGAGAAGCGGCTTGAAGACCATGTACTCGTCCGGGTCGACAGCCCCCTGGACGACGGTCTCGCCCAGCCCCCAGGCGGCATTGATCAGCACCGCGTCACGGAATCCGGTCTCGGTGTCGATCGAGAACATCACCCCCGAGCAGCCCTTGTCGGAGCGGACCATTCGCTGGACGCCGATCGACAGCGCCACCTTCATATGGTCGAAGCCGCGGTTCTCGCGGTAGGTGATGGCGCGGTCGGTAAACAGCGAGGCGTAGCAGCGCCGGCAAGCCTCCATGAGCGCCTTCTCGCCGGTGATGTTGAGGAAGGTCTCCTGCTGGCCGGCAAAACTGGCATCGGGCAGGTCTTCGGCCGTGGCGCTGCTGCGAACCGCGACATCGACCCGATCGCGGCCGGCTTCGGCGCTGAGGTCGTCGTAGGCGCTACTGATCGCGGTCGCGATGTCGGCGGGGAATTCCCCTTCGCCGACCATCTTGCGGATCGCCGCCCCCGCCTTCTCCAGCGACATGTCGCCCTTCCGATGCTTCTCCAGCACCTCGAAGATGCGGTCGCGCAGGCTATTCGCCTCGATGAACCGCCAATAGGCGTCCGCGGTGGTCGCGAAACCCGAAGGCACGTTGATCCCGGCCACCCGCAGGGTCCTGATCATCTCGCCGAGGGATGCATTCTTGCCGCCGACGATCGGCACGTCGCCGATGCCGAGTTCGCGGAACCAGATGACGGACGCCTGTTTGTCGCTCATGTGACGGGTCTCCTTTCACATCGCTTCGGCGAGTGGGCGGATCAGAGGGGCGCTTTGATCGTCGCCCCCGCCTCAAGGGAATAGTCGCTGTCGAAAATCCGCACCCGCATCTCCGGCGCCACGGACGTCGCGGCAGTAAGTTCCAGCGTGCCGTCGGCGATCTGGAGCCGCAGGGAATGGCCGCGATAGCGGAGCTTCAGACAGAGCTTGGTCAGCCCCTCAGGAAGCGCGGGGTTCAACCGCAGCACGTCCGACCGGGTCTCGATGCCGGTATAGCCGCGCTGAATCAGATCGACGGTGCCGGCCATGGCGCCGAGATGGATGCCTTCGGCGGTCGTGCCGCCCTGGGTGTCGCTGACGTCGCTCAGCAGCGCTTCCTCGAACAGAGACCAGGACCGCGCGCGATCGGACCGCGCCAGCACCCATGAATGAACGACGCGGCTCAACGTCGAACCATGTGAGGTGCGCTGCGCGTAGTAGTCGATGTTCCGTCGAATCAGGTTGGAGTCGAACTGATAGCCCAGCCGTTCGATCAGCGCCGACAATTCCTCGGCGGTGAACAGGTAGAACAGCATCAGGGCGTCCGCCTGCTTCGACAGCTTGTAGCGGTTCGGGGTGTCGCCCTCGGCTTCCAGGATGCGGTCGAGGCGCTGAATGTCGCCGTACTTCTTGCGGTACCCTTCCCAGTCGAACTCGTCGAGATCGCCATAGCCATCGAACTGGCTGATGATCCCGCCGTCGTGGAAAGCGAGCCGCATCCTCTGCGTGATGTCACTCCACAGGGCGAACTCGTTCGAGTCCAGGCCCAACAGCTCGCATAGCTCGACCCTGCGCTCCTCCGGCAGAAGCTCCAGGACGTCGAGGGCGCGCTTCAGCACCCAGACCGCCATCACATTGGTGTAGGCGTTGTCGTCGAGACCGGGCGCCGACGCTCCCGGATAGGCCGTGTGATACTCATCCGGCCCGACCACGCCCAAGATGCGGTACCGGCCTTCCTTCTCGTCGAAGCTCGCGATGCTCGCCCAGAAGCGGGCGATCTCCAGGATCATCTCGGCGCCGAAGGTCGCGAGGAACTGCAGATCCCCGCTGACTTCGTAGTACTGCCAGACGTTGTAGGCGACCGCCGAATTGATGTGGCGCTGAAGAAACGTGTTGTCCGGAAGCCAGCGACCCGATTGCGGGTTCAGATGCAGCACCTGGCTCTCTTCCCGGCCGTTGCTGCCGCTCTGCCACGGATACATCGCGCCGCGATAGCCATGGTCGCGCGCCGCCTTCCGGGCCTCGCCCAGGCGGCGATAGCGATATTTCAGCAGCGCCCGGGTGATCTCCGGCACCCGCAAATTCAGGAACGGGAAAATGAACAGCTCGTCCCAGAAGATGTGGCCGCGATAGGCCTCGCCGTGCAGACCGCGCGCCGGAACCCCGACGTCGAGCTCGATGGTGTTGAGCGACGCCGTCTGCAACAGATGGAAGATGTGCAGGCGAAGCACCATCTCGGTCCGGTGATCGGCGAGGGCCCCGTTGCCCTCGATATCGAGACCGAATCGGCGCCAGAGATGCTCCCAGCCCCGCGTATGGGACGCGAGAAGCGTCGCGAACCCCGGGGCGGTCTGAACGGCTTCCCGTGCCTCCATCCCCGCCTCGGCGATGGTGTCGTCGCGGCAGGTGAACAGGCCGACGATCTTTTCGACGCGAAGCGGCACGCCTTCGTCGACCTGGGTGCGATGCAAGGTCGCGACGTAGCCCTGCTCCTCGAACAGGCGGGAGTCGGTGACGATGCGACCGCCGTCAAGGAACAGGCAGGTCCGCGCCGCCTCGGCGACCTCCAGCCGGGACTGCGTGGTTCGCATCATCAGCCAGGCGATACCGTCACCGCCCGCACCGCCGTCCACCCAGTCGAGATGCCGGCCGCTCAACGCCTTGTAGCGGTCGACACCCGCATTGGTGACCCGCCCGTCGATGGCGCTCTTGACCTCGATCTCCCCCGACCAGTTCTCGGGCGTCAGAATCATCTCGATCGCCGCCAGATGCGGCGATCCCATATGGACGATCCGCCGGGTGAGAAGCCGCGTCCGCCGGTCGGCCTCGTCGGTGAACAGGATTTCCCGCTCGAGGACGCCGCGCTTGAGGTCGAGGGTCTGGCGATAGTCGCCGATCTCGACGGCATCGAGGTCGAACCAGGCACCGTCGGCGTGACGAAAGGTCAGCGACAGCCAGTTCGGCATGTTGACGAGATCCTCGTTCTCGACGACATGGCCGCGGATCTCGGTCTTAAGACGGTTATAGCCGCCGGCGAAATAGGTTCCCGGATAATGAACCGGGCCGGCGTCGACCGACTCCGCGGCGCCACGGGTCGCGAAGTAGCCGTTGCCGAGGGTGCAGAGGGCCTCGCGCAGGCGCTCCTGCTCAGGGTCGAAGTGATCGTATTCGAGCGTCCAGACGCTCACGCCGCCGCCTCCCCGAGACGATCCCCGACCGCGCGCAGCAGTTTCCGCACCTCGTCGGTTCCGTTGAGGACATACGTCGCCAGCGTCGAATCCGTCTCATCGTCCCGCACCAGGATTCCAACGCCGATGCCCGACAGGGCGCGGAAAGCATCCTCGTCGGTTTCGTCGTCGCCGATATAGACCGGCAGATGGCTTGTCGCGTCGAGGCCGAGAGCATCCAGCATCCACAGCACCGCCCGTCCCTTGTCCCAGTCGATCGCCGGACGAAGCTCGAAGATCATCTTGCCGCCGGTCTTGCGCAGGTCGTGATGATCGGCGAGCGCCGCGTCGACGGCCGCTTCCACCTTGGGCCAGTCGTCCGGCGCCGCCCGGCGGTAGTGGACGGCGACGGCGTAGCGCTTCCGTTCGACCTGGGCGCCCTCGATCGCGGCGACCGCCTTTCCCAGCGCCCCCTCGACCGCATCGAGGGACCGAAGGAAGCGATGGCCCTCCGGATGCTCATGGCGCCAGCCATCCGGTCCCGCGAGGTCGAAGCCGTGGCTGCCGGCGTAGTAAAGCCGGTCGAGACCGACGCGCTTGCGCACGTCCGCGAGGTCACGCCCGCTGACGATCGCCACCGTGGCCCGGGCCGCCAAGGCAGTCAGCGCTTCGCGCATCGCGGCGGACAGCACGGCATCCTCGGGCCGTTCGACGATCGGCGTCAGGGTGCCGTCATAGTCGAGGAAGAACACCGGGCTCCGGGCACCGGCCTTCGAGAACAGGGAATCGATCTGGTCGAGCGCTACGGGCAGGTCCGCGGCAAGCTTCTGCAGATGAGCGTCGCTGGTCACTGGAATCTCCGAAAAGGCATGAACGACGACGTCGGCGCCGTTCTCTATGAGTGCCCTTTCGGAGCCGTTCCGAGCAACCCCAATGACACAGCCGAACCCGCCGGCGCGGCCGGCCCGGACGCCGGCCACCGCATCCTCGGCAACCACCGCTTGGGACGGTTCGACGTGCAGGCGACGCGCGGCTTCGAGAAAAAGATCAGGGGCGGGCTTTCCCCGCAGCCCCGATCCGGCAAGATCGTTGCCGTCCACCCTTTCCGAGAACAGCGCGGTTATGCCGGCTGACTTCATGATCGACGCACCGTTGCGGCTCGACGTCACGATCGCCGTCCGTACACCCAGGTCATGCAACGTCTCGACGAAGGGAACGGCATCAGCGAAGACTTCGACCCCGTAGCGTTCGATCATCGCATGGAAGACGTCGTTCTTCCGGTTGCCGAGCCCGCAGACCGTCTCGGCGTCCGGCGAATCGTGCGGGGTGCCGCGTGAAAGCCGGATCGACCGCGACTCGAGGAAACTCGCTACGCCGTCATAGCGCGGCTTGCCGTCGACATAAGTGAGATAATCCTCCCTGGTGAACGACCCGCCCGCACCCTTTCGGGTTTCGAGATAGGCATCGAACATCGTTTTCCAGGACTCGAAGTGGCGCTTGGCCGTGTCGGTGATGACGCCGTCGAGATCGAAGATCACGGCGCGAAACCGGCCATTCTTCAGTGCTTCTGCGAGCCGTGAGAACATTTCGGCTTATCCGTCGGCTGTCTGCCGCCTGCTAATTGGCCCCCGGGACTCGTTGGCCAGGTTCTCCAGATATGAAGCCGGCTGCATTGATCCAAGTCACAGCAGCGAAAGCCTTGTCCGGCCGTGAAGGCCGGTACCCGCATCGGACCGCATCCAGCGGACGATGAAACGGCGCCCTCCCGAGGAGACGGAGAGGTAACCCGCGATATGCCTTCACCTCGAACGGAAGGCCGAGCCCCGGCATGCGTACGGTCTTTCCCGCTCTTTATCGGGAAGGACGTTTGGCGCACGCCAGCGGTTGCCGACAGGCGAGGGCCTGCGGAAGCCGATAAAGACGATGTCTACGCGGCGATTCCCGTTTCGGGGCTAAGGCGAAGGCGGCGAAGCCGGCTCGAGTCGCGTGTGACGCCGATCAGGACTGCTGGCCGGTCGTCCAGCCGATGATCCGGCTCGGACCGCTGGCATTCAGCACTTCGGGGGTCACGTGGACGGCCTCGATATCGCTTTGGTCGGGCACGATCGAACGCGCCTCTTCCTCTCTGTCCGCGACGACCAGCCACACCCGGCGCGACGACATATGCCCTGCCGGCATCTTCACCGTCACTTCGAACAAGCGCTTCGGCGCCGTCATCTGGTCCTCCCGATTTCCACTACCTGCATGACTCGGTGATTTCGTCTATTCACGGTAGTCGCATAGGCGGCGGCACACGCCACCGGCATCCTATCGTCCTGACGAATTACAACGAGAAAGAGATAATAGCACGGTTCCGTTATCGGACCATGACAGTGTGGGCGACCTATGACTTTTTACTGCGGCCGCCGGATATAGCCGGGAGTCAGTCCTGACTCTCGATGTAACGGAGCAGCGGCAGCCAGTCCTCCCGCAGCCCCTCGGCCCGCTTTCCCGACAGGTCGAACAGCCCCTGCCCCCGGAAGGCGGCTTCCGAATAGACGGCGCTTTCGCGAACGCGCGCCACCACCGCGTGCCCCAGAGTCTCGAGGAAGCTGTCGAGCCGGGTCGCGGCACGGGTCCGCAGCCGGACCCGGTTCCCGACTCCCGCGACCGGCTTGCGGTTCTTACGGATCGGCTTCAGATCGTCGAGAGTCTTGAGAAAGCGGCGAGTCGCCGCCTCGTCGAACGCCGAGGGCTGCAGGGGCAGGACGACGACGTCGGCCATCGCCAGCAGATCCTTGACCTGCGTCCGCTTGAGCGCGGCCGGCGCATCGATGATCAGGCGCATCGTCCCCTTGGGCGCCGAGTCGATTTCCTTGGTCCAGTCGAGGGGCGCGATCGACGGCAACGCATCCGACCGCCGCTTGACCCAGTCGAGGCTGCTTTTCTGGCGGTCCGCGTCAGCCAGTGCCGTCGCCAACCCGCCCGCAGCGAAAGCGGCGGCGAGGTTGGTCGCAACGGTTGTCTTGCCGCAACCGCCTTTGCTGTTCGCCACCAATATCGAGAGCATCGCTCCTCATCCTCGCCCGTCGGCCCAGAACACCGGCGCCCCGAGAAAGCTCTTCCAGCCGGCATTCAATCGAGGTTCGAGCTCGGCCGCAACGCAGGCGTACCATCCGGTGACGACCCCGATGGCGATCCGCTGCGGCTCGTCCGCCTCAGGCCGGGCGCCGAGGATCGCCAACAGCCGCTCGGCCGTCGCTATGTCGTTGAGATGGCCCAATTCTTCTTGAAATCCGGCCATCGCCCGGCCATAGGCGACGGCACGTTTCCGCGGATAGAGCGACGAAAAAAATTCCGTCGCGTAGCGCAGTTTCTTGACCGCGATCCGCACGCGATGCCGATCGGCGGAGGCGAGATGAACGAATCGCCGCCCTCGCTTCCGGACCTTGCTATGGCGTTCGTCGAGCAGGTGATGGGCGTAGTCTCGGAGATGTCCGCCGCGCAGCAGTCGCGCCTCCGGCGAGGGCGACCAGAGGGACCCGCTTTCCAACGCTTCACCCAGCCGCATGAGCAATGCCGCGTAACGCGGCGCGGTCATCGCCTCGTGCAATGAAAGATAGCCTTCGCGCCGGACCGTTTCGGCTGCCTCGGCAAGGTTCCCCAACCCGACGATGTCGGGACAGGCGTCGCGCACCGGCGGCAGAAGCTCGCTCAGGAAAACGTCCCAGTCGCGGGCGGGACCGGTCCGCCCTGCCAGCCAACCGATTTCGGTCCGGAACCGATCGAGCTGGGCCGGGGCGATGATGGGAGCGAACAGCGTGAAGAGCGACCGGAGGCGACGCAGGGCGACCCTAAGCTGATGCACGCCTTCGGGATCCCGTCCGTCGAGCGCCGACGCTTCGTTCCGAGTCCAGTGATCCACGCAAGCGCGGATCAGCATGTCGGCCCCTTCCTCGACGCCGATGTCGGCCGGGAGGGCGGTCTTTGCGGCCTTGACCGGCGCTGGAACAGTCTGCTCGGGCGCGGCGGGCTGGACCAGCCGATCGACCTTGAGCGGTGCCATGTCGTGGAGCACCAGTGCGCGGTCGGGAAGCAGCCATGCGGTATCCGCCTCGCCGACCAGCTCGATCGTCGCCAAGGGGCGCACGCCATCGGCATCCTCCACCTCGCCCTCTTCGACGATCAGCGTCGCACGCCCGCCGCCGCGCGGCCCGAGCATGAAGCCGCGCGCCCGGTTGAGCCGCGCCAGAGCGACGGGGCGCAGATCGCCCGGAAGGACCAGTCCCAGGCGTTCGCGCAGGTCGGGATCGTCGATAGCCGATAGATCGGGCTCGCCGCTGCGCAGGCGTGTCGACCACACCGACCGCCGCACGACCCCGAACGGATCGATTCCCGCCATGACCACCCGCTGCAGGCGAACCGGCCCGCGCATATCGACCTGCACCGAGATGCCGCGCCGGGCGAGCCTCTTGTCGGCCACGTCGAAGAACGTTCTGGTCAGGGGACGCCATCGCCCGTCCCATGCCAGCAGATTGCGGTCTTGGGCGGTAACTGCCACGGCGGCGACATCGGCCGGCGTCGCCGCTAGCCGCAGTGCCGCCTCACGACGCGGCGAAATCGGGTTCACCACCGCGTCCGGCGACACATCCAGTCCGAAATCCAACGAAGCGCTCTCCTCTCGCAGATCGCTGCACCGGCCACGGTATCACGCTGCGCTACGCCTAGCTTGCCAAACAGCAAGCCCCGCGAACATACGGAATTGCCCCTATATGATCGAAAACACAGGTGAATCCGCGATATGCGCAGTTGCGCGCCACTGTTCTCGACGATAAGTTGTCTATTATCTGGCCAACTCCGGGTGGGGAAGATGTTGGGCGTTATCAGAATCGGAAAGTTCGTCGCAGCGGTCGTCGCCGTCACGGCGCTCGCCGCCTGCAACGTCATCGAAGCGGACGCGCCCGACGCCGACCCGGTCACGGGTCTTGGCAAGTCCAGCGGCGGCCTGCTGGGTCAGACCTATGACGAACGCCTGGCGAAGGTAGTCGCCGATGCATCGGCGGTTTGCGCCAAGGATGTCGGCGAGGTTCCCGGTACGATCGACCATGAGCTGTGCGTCTACACCGTGCTTGGCACGCCGCAGGTCGAACTGGCCGATTTCGCCGTTCCGGAGGATGGGCGGTGGGAGCCCATCATCTGGCTCGACAGCCAGTGGGGGGCTTTCCGGGCCTACCGGGCTCGGTTCGCGGCCTCCGAGGAGGGCCAGGGCGAGCTTATGGTCCGCATGGCCGATTTCCTGGAGCGGCAGAAGACGCTTCTGGCGATGCGGGAAGGCATGATCCCGGTCGAACCCGAATCGGATTACTGATCCCCCGGATTAACGGTCCCCATCATCTGTCGGGCTGCGTCTCGCGCTCGGCATCCGTGATCCAGACCTTCATCGCCGGCAAGGCGTAGATCGCTTCGACGTATTCGGCGGCGAAGCCGGGGACATCGATGCCATAGGTCCGGAAACGGGTGGCGACCGGCGCGTACATCGCATCGGCGATCGAGAACTGTCCGAACAGCAGCGATCCGCCCGCACCGAATCGGTCGCGCGCCATCCGCCACAGGTCGACGATCCGATCGACGTCAGCCCGAACGTCGGGCGCAAGGCCGGGCACCTCGAACTGGCCACAGATGTTCATCGGCAAGGCCTGCCTGAGGGCGCCGAACCCGGCATGCATCTCGGCGGCAATCGCACGGGCGAAGGCGCGCGCCACGGGATCGGCCGGCCACAGCTTCGCATCCGGGAAGGTTTCAGCCACATACTCGCAGATCGCCAGCGACTCCCAGACCAGACGGTCACCATGACGCAAGACCGGCACCAGCCGCGCGGGCGCATAGTCACGAGCCAGCGTGTCCCGGAACGCGGGCGTCCGCATCTTCAGGTTCACTTCCTCGAACGGAATACCGGCCTGCTTCATCGCCAGCCACGGCCGGAGCGACCAGGACGACAGGTTCTTGTTCCCGACAGCGAGAATGAGCGAGGTCATGGCCCTGTCTCCGAAGAATGAAATCGCCGTAGCGCTTTGCCCGACCGCCGCGGCGGCGCCATCATATAATGGAAACGCAACACGGAGGTGAGCGGCAAGTGCCCCCCTATCTGACCGAAACCGCAGCCGAAGGCTCCCTGCCCATCACCCCCCTCCGGGCCGCCGGCCTGGAAGCGTGGCTCGCCGCACAGCCGGAAAAGACCGCCGCCTGGGTCCGGAGCCTCGGTTTCGAGGCGAAACCCGGCACCGCCTGCACGATCCCCGGCGAAGACGGTTCGCCCGCCCTGGTCTTGACAGGCATTGGCGAGGGCCCCGCGATCTGGCGCCTCGCCTCTCTCCCCGCCGCCCTTCCGCCGCGGCATTACCACCTGGAAAGCACTTTTTCGCCGGACGAAGCAACGGCGGCCTGCCTCGGCTGGACGCTTGCGACCTACAGCTTTGACCGCTACCGGACGCCGACCGGGCGCTTCGCGACGCTGGCCATGCCGGACGGCTGCGACGCCGCCGCCGTCACCCGGGCTCAGGAAGCGATCTTTCTGGTCCGCGACCTCATCAATACCCCGGCTTCGGACATGGGTCCGGCGGAGCTCGCCGAGTCGGCCGAGTCGCTCGGTCACCGGTTCGGCGCCCGCGTCACGGTGCTGGCCGACGAAGCGACCCTCGCCACCAGCTATCCGATGATCCATGCCGTCGGCCGGGCGAGCGATCGCAAGCCGCGCCTGATCGACCTGCGCTGGGGTGACGAATCCGCCCCGAAGGTGACGTTGGTCGGCAAGGGCGTCTGCTTCGACACCGGCGGCCTGGACCTGAAGACCGCCGACGGCATGCGTCTGATGAAGAAGGATATGGGCGGCGCCGCGCATGTGCTGGGCCTCGCCTCGATGATCATGGCCGCCGAACTGCCCGTGCGCTTGCGGGTCCTGATCCCCGCCGTCGAGAACGCGGTTTCGGGCAATGCGATCCGACCCGGCGACGTGTTCCGCACGCGGAAGGGCCTCACGGTCGAGATCGGCAACACCGACGCCGAGGGGCGCCTGGTCCTCTGCGATGCCCTGGCCGATGCCGACGGCGAAGGCCCCGGCATGATCGTCGACTTCGCCACGTTGACGGGGGCGGCGCGCGTAGCGCTGGGTGCCGACCTGCCGGCGATGTTCTGCAACGACGACGCCCTGGCAGAAGACCTGCGCGCGGCGAGCGCACGGGTCGGCGATCCCCTGTGGCGCATGCCGCTCTACGCCGAATACAAGTCCCAGCTCGAAAGTCCGGTCGCCGATCTCTGCAACATCTCGGCCGGCCGTTTCGGCGGGGCGATCACCGCCGCGCTGTACCTGGAAGCCTTCGTCTCGCCGTCGACGCCCTGGGTCCATTTCGACATCATGGCGTGGAACGGCAAGGCGCGACCCGGCCGGCCGTCGGGCGGCGAAGCGATGGCGCTTCGCGCCGTCTACGACATGATCGCGCACCGCCATCCCGGCAGGTCCTAGCGAGGCTCCGGCGGAGGTAGGGCTGCCTCGAAAGACTGCGGATTCGACTCCGCGCTTTCGCCTTCGGGGTATAGACTTCGGTCTATGACTCCGATCGGCGCCGCCCCTGTTTCGCCGCTGTTTCCACCGGACCCGACGTTACGGCCCGGCGGCAGGGCGTCGATGCGCCCGCCGAGCCCGGACCCCGCCCAGACAATCCGGCCGGAGGAAAGAAATGCCGAGCAGGCCGCCTCCGTCCGTAATCGCCGCCTCGGGCAGTCCCGACGCCCCGACCCCGCAGCGATCGACGATCGATCGCGATCGCAGGGTGCGTCGCAGCGGCCCTCGCTGTTCACCGAAGACGGCCGCTCGGCGCTCGATACCGGCGCGGGCAAGCCACCGTTCCTCGCCTCGATCCTGTTTCGGGTCCAGCAGTTCGCCCAGGAGTTCCTGACCGGCCGGAAGACGCCGAGCCCCGACGAGGCCACCCAGGGAACCGAGGCCTATCACGCCGCCTACCGGCTAGGTCAGTCCCTGTTCGGCGCGCGCAGCACCCTGGAGATGTCCATCCTGGTCCCGAACGGCCCAGTCGACATCGTCGTCTAGGCCGTCACCGGGGAGATGCTCGCGCTTGACGCGAGGGTCCCGGTGCCGTCCCGTCAGGCCGCCGCGCGCCGGCCGCGGATGAGCTCCAGGATCTCCGCGGCCGCCTGGGGGATATTGGTCCCAGGCCCGTAGATCGCGCTGACGCCCTTCCCCAGCAGGAACTGATAGTCGGTGGGCGGGATGACGCCACCGCAGACCACCAGGATGTCGCCCGCGCCCTCGGCCTTCAGCGCCTCGATGATCTGCGGCACCAGCGTCATGTGGCCGGCCGCCTGGCTGGAGACACCAACGACGTGGACGTCGTTCTCCACCGCTTGGCGTGCGGCTTCTTCCGGCGTCTGGAACAGCGGCCCGACGTCGACGTCGAAGCCGATGTCGGCGAAGGCGGTGGCGATCACCTTGGCGCCGCGGTCATGACCGTCCTGGCCGAGCTTCACCACCAGCATGCGCGGGCGGCGGCCTTCCTCCGTGGCGAAGGATTCGACCTCCTTGCGGATACGCCCGAAGCCCTCGTCGCCTTCATAGGCCGAGCCGTAGACGCCCGAGACGCTGCGGATGATCGCCCGGTGGCGGGTGAAGACCTGCTCCATGGCGTCCGAGATCTCGCCGACCGTCGCCCGCGCCCGCGTCGCCTCGACGGCGAGCGCCAGCAGGTTCGCGTCCTGGGACGAGGCACCGCGGGTGAGAGCTTCGAGCGCCGCACGGCACTTCGCCTCGTCGCGCGTCTCGCGGACGGTGTTCAGGCGCCGCACCTGGGATTCGCGCACCGCCGTGTTGTCGATGTTGCGGATGTCGACGTGGTCCGGGTTCTTCGGCCGGTACTTGTTGACGCCGACGATGACCTCCTCGCCGCGGTCGATGCGCGCCTGGCGGCGGGCGGCGCTCTCCTCGATGCGGAGCTTCGGCATGCCGGCCTCGACCGCCTTGGTCATGCCGCCCAGTTCCTCGACCTCCTGGATCAGCTTCCAGGCTTCCTCGGCCACGCTCGCAGTGAGCGATTCGATGTAGTAGCTGCCGCCGAGGGGGTCGATGACGTGGGGAACGCCCGACTCTTCCGACAGGATGAGCTGGGTGTTGCGGGCGATCCGCGCCGAGAACTCGGTGGGAAGCGCCAGCGCCTCGTCGAACGCGTTGGTGTGGAGCGACTGGGTGCCGCCGAGGACGGCCGCCAGCGCCTCGAGCGTCGTCCGGATGACGTTGTTGTAGGGGTCCTGCTCGGTGAGGCTCACCCCCGAGGTCTGGCAGTGAGTGCGGAGCGCCAGCGACATCGGGTTCCCGGGCGAGAAGTCGTTCATCATCCGCGCCCACAGAAGGCGGGCCGCCCGCAGCTTGGCGATCTCCATGAAGAAGTTCATGCCGATGCCGAAGAAGAACGAGAGGCGCGGCGCGAACTTGTCGACGTCGAGCCCGCGCGACATCGCCGCCCGCACGTATTCCAGCCCGTCGGCCAGGGTGAAGGCGAGCTCCTGCACCGCCGTCGCCCCCGCCTCCTGCATGTGGTAGCCGGAGATCGAGATCGAGTTGAACCGCGGCATGTGCTCGGCGGTGTAGGCGATGATGTCGGCCACGATCCGCATGCTGGGCTCGGGCGGGTAGATGTAGGTGTTGCGGACCATGAACTCCTTGAGGATGTCGTTCTGGATGGTCCCGCTGAGCTTCTCCGGCCCGACGCCCTGCTCCTCCGCCGCGACGATGTAGCCGGCGAGCACCGGCAGCACGGCGCCGTTCATGGTCATCGACACGCTCATCTTGTCGAGCGGGATGCCATCGAACAGGATCTTCATGTCCTCGACGGAATCGATCGCCACGCCGGCCTTGCCGACATCGCCGACGACGCGGGGATGATCGCTGTCGTAGCCGCGATGGGTGGCGAGATCGAAGGCGACCGAGAGGCCGCGCTGTCCCGCCTCCAGTGCCGCCCGGTAGAACGCGTTCGATTCTTCGGCGGTCGAGAAGCCGGCATACTGCCTGAGCGTCCACGGCCGGTTGGCGTACATCGTCGCCCGCGGCCCGCGGACATAGGGCGGAAAGCCCGGCATCGCGTCGACGTCTTCCAGCGCCGCGAGGTCGGCTGCCGTATAGAGCGGCTTGACCGCGATCCCTTCAGGGGTCTGCCAGACCAGGCTGTCGGGGCTACCGCCCTTCAGCTCGTCGCTCGCCAGCTTGGTCCAGTCGTCCAGGGTCTTCCGGGGAAAGTCGCTCATTGCCTCTGCCTCCGCTCTTCGCGGTGAATATGGCGACGCAGCAAAAGGCCTGTCAACGCGACCGCCTGTCCCAGGCTATGGCAGCCATGCTATCGGTAGACGAGAAACCGGCCTAACGGTCACCTGCACGGAGGATTTTCGACCCATGGCGCTTCATCCCCAGACCCGCGCGCTTCTCGACCGGCTTGCCGCATCGGGGCTTCCCGACCCCTTCCAGATGCCGCCCGAGGAAGGCCGCAAGGTGACCGAAGAGCGGGCCAAGCGGTTCTGGGGCGAAGCGGAGCCGGTGAAGACGGTGGCCGACGGCGTGGTGCCGGGGCCCGCCGGCGACATCCCGGTCCGCATCTATACGCCGGAAGGCGAAGGCCCGCTGCCGGTGATCGTCTATTTCCACGGCGGCGGCTGGGTGTTCGGCAATCTCAACACCCACGACACCGGAACGCGCGCGCTGTGCAACGCCGCCGGGGCGATCGTCGTCTCGGTCGACTACCGGCTGGCGCCGGAGCATAAATTCCCGGCCGCGGCCGAAGACTGCTATGCCGCCACCCGCTGGATCGCCGACAACGCGGCGACGCTGGGCGGCGATCCCAACCGCATCGCCGTCGCCGGCGACAGCGCCGGCGGCAACCTCGCCGCGGTGGTGGCGCTGATGGCGCGCGATGCCGGCATCCCGAAGCTCGTCTTTCAGCTTCTCGTCTATCCGATCACCGACGGAAGCTGCAGCGCCGACTCCTACACCCGCTACGCCGACGGGCCGATCCTCACCGCCCAGTCGATGCGGTGGTTCTGGGACCAGTACGCGACCGGTCCCGCCGACCATAAGGATTGGCGCGCCTCACCGCTCGACGCCAAAGACCTGTCGGGCCTGCCGCCTGCACTGTTGCTCGCGGCCGGGATCGACCCCCTGGTCGACGAAGGCAAGGCCTATGCCGACGCCCTGAAGAAGGCCGGGGTGCCTGTCACCTACAGCCTCTACGAGCAGATGGGCCACGCCTTCTTCCAGCAGGTCGCCATCCTGGACGACTCCCGCGCCGCCATGGACGAAGCCGGCGCCGCCCTCAGGAAGGCGTTCGGGACGGCGTGAGGCAGAGATCCTCGTGCCCGACACGAGGATCTACCCCGCCCGCCTGACCGGCATCGGCACCGACTCCTCCGCCTCGTGCGGCAGCGTCAGCACGCGGGCCGTTTCGTCCCATTCGACCAGCCAGTCCCGAGGCCGGCCGCCTCGGCAGCGGAGCAGAGAGAGTCGCCAGCGCGGGGGCCCGAGGCCGATGGCAGCGACGCTGGGGGCCGGCGCCACCCCCCAGCGGGTAACCGCAGCGGTGACGGTCTTGCCGGCGGCGGTACGGCGCTCTCCCTCACGCAGCAGGAAGGCCGCGGTGCCCCCCGTCCCCGCGGCGAGCTGGAGCCGGCGGCTGGCGGTGAGGTCCACCGCCTCGACCTCGCCCAGCACCGCGGCGAGGCGGCCGCAGCGAAGCGCTTCCTCCATCACCCACAGCACGTCGTCGCGGCTTCGGGCCCGCACCACGATCAGGCGATCGGCGTCGATCCCGAAGGAGGCCAGGCCCGGGAGGTAGAGATCGTCCCGCCGCAGGCACCACAGGAGATAACCCGCCGTCGCCGCGGCGAACCGCGCCAGGAGGACGGCGGCGAAGCCGGTCGCCGCCGCGCCGGGGGCCGGGGCGGCCTCGTCCTCCACAGGCGACCCCGCCATCACTTCGTGCAGGCAGCCGGCGGGCAGGCCCCGCCACGGCAGGGCCGCATCGAGCGCCGGCAGGCCCAGCGGCACCGTGCGCTCTCCGTCGCTTTCGGCCCCGCTTGCCGCAATGGCGCCGATGCGCTTCCGCAAGGCGGCGATGACGGCGGGATCGGCGCGGCTCTGCATCGATGAGGCCTCTCCGGCAAAGACAGAATGTTCTCTTTTTGTTCTTAAGTCTGATCGAGAGTCAACCGCTGAATCCGCTTCCCGTGGCAATCAGAGCTATTTCAACCGCCCTTCGTGTTGATTCTTGCCATCCGAGTCACTAGCTTCGCGCCACCCGAAGACCACCCGTCTGACGGGTTGCTGCGGCTTGCCCGCATTCGAAAGCGAGAGGTGTCGCCATGTTGATGACCGGAGGAGAGATCGTCGTAAAAGCCCTGGTGGACCAGGGTGTCGACGTCGTTTTCGGCTATCCGGGCGGCGCCGTCCTCCCCATCTACGATGCCATTTTCCGTCAGAACCACCTGCGCCACATCCTCGTCCGCCACGAGCAGGCGGCGGTGCATGCCGCCGAGGGCTATGCCCGCTCGACGGGCAAGGTGGGCGTGGTGCTGGTGACGTCGGGCCCCGGCGCGACCAATGCCGTGACCGGCCTGACCGACGCGCTGATGGATTCGATCCCGGTGGTCTGCCTGACCGGACAGGTGCCGACCCATCTGATCGGCAACGACGCGTTCCAGGAAGCCGACACCGTCGGCATCACCCGTCCCTGCACCAAGCACAACTACCTGGTGAAGGACGTGAAGGATCTGGCGCGGGTGCTCTACGAGGCGTTCTATGTGGCGCGCTCCGGCCGGCCGGGACCGGTGGTGGTCGACCTGCCCAAGGACGTGATGAACACGCCCACCGACTATGCGGCGCTGGGCGAGGTCGCCCACAAGACCTATCGCCCCCAGATCAAGGGCGACGCGGCGAAGATCGAAGAGGCGGCACGCCTGCTCGCCGAGGCGGAACGGCCGATCATCTATGCCGGCGGCGGCGTCATCAATTCGGGGCCCGCAGCGTCCGAGCACCTGCTGGCGCTCGCCAAGCTGACCGGCTTCCCGGTCACCAACACGCTGATGGCGCTGGGCTGCTATCCGGCGTCCGACAAGCAGTTCCTCGGCATGCTGGGCATGCACGGGACCTACGAAGCCAACATGGCGATGCATGACTGCGACGTCATGCTGGCGGTGGGCGCGCGTTTCGACGACCGGGTGACCGGGCGGCTCGCCGACTTCTCGCCGGACTCGAAGAAGATCCACATCGACGTCGATCCGTCGTCGATCAACAAGAACGTGATGGTCGACGTGCCGATCATCGGCGACGCCGGCCAGGCGCTCGCCGATCTCGTCACCGCCTGGAAAACCCTCGACCTGAAGCCCAGGAGCGACCGGGTGGTCGAATGGTGGCGCCAGATCGACCAGTGGCGCGGCCGCGACAGCCTGCGCTACACCCAGGGGGACAAGGCGATCATGCCCCAGTTCGCCCTGGAGCGCCTGCAGGAGCGTCTGGCGACCCGCGACTCCTACGTCACCACCGAGGTCGGCCAGCACCAGATGTGGGCCGCCCAGTTCCTCAAATTCCAGGAACCCAAACGGTGGATGACCTCGGGCGGGCTCGGCACCATGGGCTATGGCTTTCCAGCGGCGATGGGCGTGCAGATCGCCCATCCCGAAGCGCTGGTGGTCTGCGTCGCCGGCGAGGCGTCGTTCATGATGAACATGCAGGAACTCTCCACCATCAAGCAGTACAACCTGCCGGTGAAGGTCTTCATCCTGAACAACGAGTATCTCGGCATGGTCCGCCAGTGGCAGGAGTTCTTCCATGGCGGCCGCTATTCCGAGAGCTATTCGTCGTCGCTTCCCGATTTCATCGCCCTGGCGGAGAGCTTCGGCATCAAGGGCATGCGCGCCAAGCACGCCGACGAGGTCGGTCCCCTGATCGACGAGATGATCGCCCATGACGGGCCGGTCATCGCCGACGTCTGCGTCGAGCAGCTCGCCAACGTCTTCCCGATGATTCCCGCCGGCGCCGGCCATCACGAGATGAAGCTCGGCGCCGAGGACGGGGTCGCCCCCCGGACAGAGGAAGGCATGGTCCTGGTCTGACCGGCCGGGAAGGCTCTTTCTTTACCGGCTCAAGGGGGGAGCGCGCCTCGCCGGCGCCGCTCCCCGCCTGCCTTTACAACGGCGGCCGAATCGATACATTTGCCGGCCCGCCGCCGGTCTGCCGCGTTTCCCGCGGTCCGGCTGGCATTGGAGACACGTCGTGGAACAGATCGAGACGCATACCATCGCCTGTCTTGTGGACAACGAGTCGGGGGTCCTGGCGCGTGTCGTCGGCCTGTTCTCCGGGCGGGGCTACAACATCGAGAGCCTGACGGTCGCCGAAGTCGACAAGGTCAACAATCTGTCCCGGATCAGCCTCGTCACCTCCGGCACGCCGATGGTGATCGAGCAGATCAAGGCGCAGCTCGACCGGCTGGTGCCGGTGCACCGGGTGCGCGACCTCACCGAAGAAGGCCCCCATGTGGAGCGCGAACTGGCCTTGGTGAAGGTTGCGGGGAAGGGCGACAAGCGGGTCGAATCGCTCCGCATCGCCGACATCTTCCGGGCGCGTGCCGTCGACAGCACGAACGAGTCCTTCGTCTTCGAGGTCACGGGCAGCGCCGAGAAGATCGATGTCTTCATCGGCTTGATGGAGCCGCTCGGCCTGGTCGAGGTGGCCCGCACGGGCGTCGCGGCGATGTCGCGGGGCGGCGGAGCGATCTGAAGGAAATTCGGGGCGCCACGGGCGCCACGTATCGCGGGCGCCCTCGGCGCCTAACGGAGGGAGCGAGCCTCGTCGGGAACGGGCTCATCGAGGTTCAGAAGGAAAGCAGACATGCGCGTCTATTACGATCGTGATGCCGATCTCAATCTGATCAAGACGAAGAAGGTCGCCATCATCGGCTACGGCAGCCAGGGCTTCGGCCACGCCAACAACATGCGCGACAGCGGCGTCAAAGAGGTCGCGGTGGCGCTGCGCCCGGGTTCGGGCAGCGCCAAGAAGGCCGAAGCCGCCGGCTTCAAGGTCATGGACGTCGCCGAGGCGGCACGCTGGGCCGACGTCATGATGATGCTGACCCCGGACGAGTTGCAGGGCGCGATCTATCGTGACCACCTTCACGAGAACATGAAGGAAGGCGCCGCGCTGGCCTTCGCCCACGGCCTCAACATTCATTTCGGCCTGATCGAGCCCCGCGCCGATCTCGACATCTTCATGATCGCGCCGAAGGGCCCCGGCCACACCGTCCGCTCGGAATACGTCCGCGGCGGCGGCGTGCCCTGCCTGGTCGCGGTGGCGCAGAACCCCTCGGGCAACGCGCTGGAGATCGCCCTCTCCTACGCCTCGGCGATCGGCGGCGGCCGCGCCGGCGTCATCGAGACCAGCTTCCGCGAGGAATGCGAGACCGACCTGTTCGGCGAGCAGGTGGTGCTGTGCGGCGGCATGACCGCCCTGGTCACCGCCGGTTTCGAGACCCTCGTCGAGGCGGGCTACGCCCCGGAGATGGCCTATTTCGAGTGCCTTCACGAGGTGAAGCTGATCGTCGACCTGATGTATGAGGGCGGCATCGCCAACATGCGTTACTCGATCTCCAACACCGCCGAATACGGTGACTATGTCAGCGGTCCGCGGGTCATCAACGACGCCGTCCGCGAGGAGATGAAGCGCATCCTGGACGATATCCAGTCGGGCCGCTTCGCCCGCCAGTGGATGCTGGAGAACACCGTGAACCAGCCGAGCTTCAAGGCGATGCGTCGCCGCGCGGCCGAGCATCCGATCGAGGAAGTCGGTCAGAAGCTCCGCGACATGATGCCGTGGATCGCCGAGAACAAGCTGGTGGACCGCACCAAGAACTAGCGTCGGCGACGACAGGGGTAGTCCCCTATGTTGTGCTTTGTACCGGACGATCCTCGGCAAAATAACTGTTGCCGGGGTCGTCCGGAACGGCGTACACAAGACCCGGGGGAAAAGCGGACCGGGTTTTCGACAAGGGGCAGGAGACTGAATTCTCCCTTCGGCCGTTGAGGTCGAACGAGGATTATCGGATGAAGCGGCGGACGATGGCGACAATCTCCACCATAGCGACGATCGTCGATTCCGCCCCCGTGCGTCCGCTGCATGCGCTCTACGGGCAGCCGGGCCGCTGCTGCCGACTGCCGATCGACGGTGACCTTCGACTTACCTGCCCCTGAGCGGGAGACTGCTGCTATGCAGCGCTCGTTCAGGGGACTGAAGTCGTTCCTTTGAAGGTTATCGTTGTGATGGAGCATTCCAATGAATGCAGTGAAAGACGAAAATAGGGTTCTGATCTTCGACACCACCTTGCGCGACGGCGAACAGTCGCCGGGGGCGTCGATGAATCTCGAAGAGAAGTTGCGCATCGCCGAAGTTCTGGAGCAGATGCGCGTCGACGTGATCGAAGCGGGCTTCCCGATCGCCTCGAACGGCGACTTCGAAGCCGTTCGCGAGGTCGCGAAGACGGTGAAAGAGTCGATCGTCTGCGGTCTCGCCCGCGCCGGACGCCGCGATATCGACCGCGCCGCCGAGGCGTTGAAGCCCGCCAAGCGGTCCCGCATCCACACCTTCATCTCCACCAGCCCGCTGCACATGAAGTACAAGCTGCAGATGGAGCCGGAGGCGGTGCATCAGGCGATCGTCGACAGCGTCTCCTACGCCCGCAATCTCTGCGACGACGTGGAGTGGAGCCCCGAGGACGGCTCGCGCACCGAGCACGATTTCCTGTGCCGGACGGTCGAGAGCGCTATCAAGGCTGGTGCCAGCACCATCAACATCCCCGATACCGTCGGCTACGCCCTGCCGGAGGAATTCGCGGCCCTGATCGCGATGCTCTACGACCGGGTCCCCAACATCGACAAGGCGGTCATCTCGGTCCACTGCCATAACGACCTGGGGTTGGCGGTCGCCAACTCGCTGGCGGCGATCAAGTCCGGCGCCCGGCAGGTCGAGTGCACGGTGAACGGCCTGGGCGAGCGCGCCGGCAATGCGGCGATGGAGGAGATCGTCATGGCGCTGCGCACGCGCCGCGACCTCCTGCCCTACGACACCCGGATCGAGACCGAGAACATCATGAAGGCCTCGCGGCTGGTCTCGGCCGTCACCGGCTTCGTCGTGCAACCCAACAAGGCGATCGTCGGCGCCAATGCCTTCGCCCATGAATCCGGCATCCATCAGGACGGCATGCTGAAGCATTCCGGCACCTACGAGATCATGACGCCGGAATCGGTCGGCCTGAACCGGTCGACCCTGGTGATGGGCAAGCATTCGGGCCGTCATGCCTTCAAGCAGAAGCTCCAGGAACTGGGCTTCGAAATCGGCGAGAACGCGCTGCAGGACGCCTTCCAGCGCTTCAAGGATCTGGCCGACAAGAAGAAGGAGATCTTCGACGAAGATCTGATCGCCCTCGTCGACGACGCCATGGCCCGGCGCAACGAGCGCATCCGCGTGGTGTCGCTGCGCCTGGAATGCGGAACCGAGGCGCCGCCGCAGGCAACGATGATCCTGGATATCGACGGCGAGGAGCAGAAAGCGGTCTCGACCGGAGACGGTCCGGTCGATGCGGTCTTCAACGGCATCAAGTCGCTGTTCCCGCACGACGCCAAGCTGCAGCTCTACCAGGTGCATGCGGTGACGCAGGGTACCGACGCCCAGGCCGAAGTGACGGTCCGGCTGGAAGAGAACGGCCGCTCGGTGAACGGCCAGGGAGCCGACACCGACACCATGGTCGCCTCGGCCAATGCCTATGTGAACGCGCTGAACAAACTGTTGGTGAAGCGCGAGAAGACCAAACCCGAAGCGTTGGCGGCGCATCTCTGAGAGTGCGCCACGACGGCCCGGGTATCGCAGGAAGTTCCGCAGCCGTGACCGGTGACGGTCGCGGCGGCGGGCAAGTCTCGAGCGGGGCGGCGGCAAGAACGCCGCCCCGTCCTTTCACGGTGTAGGCACGGGCGGTCCCGTCGCCTCCCTCCGGCCCGCCGTCTCGGCGGTTCACCACCCGGGAGTTCGTTCAGTTGGAGTCACTTCGGTAAATGTTCTCGCGGCTTCTGGGCATGCTGTCCGCCGACATGGCGATCGATCTGGGGACAGCGAACACACTGGTCTACGTCAAGAGCCGCGGCATCGTTCTCAACGAGCCGTCGGTGGTCGCAATCATCAGCGTGCGCGGCAAGAAGCAGGTGCTGGCGGTCGGTCACGAAGCGAAGGAAATGCTGGGTAGAACCCCCGGCAATATCGAGGCCATCCGGCCGCTCCGCGACGGCGTCATCGCCGACTTCGAAATCGCGGAGGAGATGATCAAGCACTTCATCCGCAAGGTTCACAACCGCAGGAGCTTCGCCAGCCCGCAGATCATCGTCTGCGTGCCGTCGGGGTCGACCGCGGTCGAGCGTCGCGCCATTCAGGAATCGGCCGAGAGCGCGGGCGCGCGCCGGGTGTTCCTGATCGAGGAACCGATGGCGGCGGCGATCGGCGCCAACCTGCCGGTGACGGAACCGACGGGATCGATGGTCGTGGACGTTGGCGGCGGCACCACCGAGGTCGCGGTGCTGTCCCTGGGCGGCATCGTCTATTCGCGCTCGGTCCGTGTCGGCGGCGACAAGATGGACGAGGCGATCATCGGCTATATCCGCCGCAACCATAACCTGCTGGTCGGCGAGGCGAGCTCGGAACGGATCAAGAAGCAGATCGGCAGCGCCTGCCCGCCCGAAGACGGCCATGGCGACACCATGCAGATAAAGGGCCGCGATCTGATGAACGGCGTGCCCAAGGAAATCGTCATCACCCAGCGCCAGATCGCGGAAAGCCTGACCGAGCCGGTCGGAGCGATCATCGAGGCCGTGAAGGTGGCATTGGAGAACACTGCACCCGAGCTCGCGGCCGATATCGTCGACAAAGGCATCGTGCTCACCGGCGGCGGTGCGCTCCTCCACAACCTCGACCATGTCCTCCGCAACGCCACGGGCCTGCCCGTTTCGATCGCCGACGATCCCTTGTCTTGCGTGGCACTGGGAACGGGGCGTACTTTGGAAGACATGCGCAGCTTGAAACACGTGCTTTACAGCGCATACTGATCCGGCGGCCGCTGAGGGCGGTAATATAGGATTAAGCGGCCGGAATAGCGGCAGGGGCGTGGTCTCGGGGTGGACAAGAATTGATTCGGCGCGGCAGCGGTACAGTTCTTCGCTTGGCGATGCCTGCCAAGGTATTGCTGCACCGCTTTGCGTATGTCCTCCTTCTCGCTGCCGCCTTTTCCCTTCTCGTTCTTGGCAAGGCAGAGACTCAATTCGTCGAACGTGTGCGGATGAGTGTCACCGACACGTTGAGTCCTTTGCTGAGCGCACTCAGCCAACCGCTCACCTCGTTCAACGCGGCCGTCGACAATATCAGCACCCTGTTCGTGATCTACGCCGAGAACCAGCGCCTGCGTGAGGAGAACGAGCGCCTGCACAAATGGCAGGACGCCGCCCGCCGGCTGGAGCAGGAGAACATCGCGCTGCGCGGTCTGGTACGCCTGACCTCGGAACCGGCGATCAACTTCATCTCAGGCCGTGTGGTGGGGGATTCGGGCGGTGCCTTCGTCCGCACGTTGCTGGTCGATTCCGGCGCCAAGGACGGCGTCACAAAAGGGCAGGCCGTTACCACCAGCCAGGGCGTGATCGGCCGTATCGTCGAAGTCGGCGATACCTCGTCCCGTCTTCTGCTGATCACCGATCTGAATTCGCGCATTCCGGTCACCATCGAGCCGACCCGCGACCGGGCGGTTCTCGCCGGCGACAATTCGAGCGAGCCCAGGCTGATCTTCCTTCCGGCCGGTGCCCGACTGTCGCCCGGAGACCGCATCGTCACCTCCGGACATGGCGGCATGTTTCCGCCGGGACTTCCGGTGGGAACGGTTTCTCAGGTCAGCGAAGGCGAGATCCGGGTTGTCCCCTTCGTCGATTGGCACCGGCTGGAGTATGTCCGCATCCTCGATTACGACCGCGACGAACTCCGCCTCGACCCCCTGGTCGCGGCCAGCGAATGAATGAACAGGACAGCGCTGGAACGCTTTGAAGACGGCCTGCGGTGCATCCTGCCGCTGCTCATTACCGCGGGCTTCGTCATTCTGTTCGCCCTGCCGACCGGTCTGCCCGACTTCTTCGCGGTGAAGCCGATGGTCGCGCTGGCGGCGATCTACTATTGGGCGATCTACCGCCCCGACCTGCTGCCTTACACGGTGAGCTTCGCTATCGGCCTGCTTTACGACGTGCTGGTCGGCACCCCGCTCGGCCTGACCTCGCTGGTGCTCCTGCCGCTCCACGCGGTGGCGGTCTCTCAGCGCCGCTTCTTCGTCAAGAAATCATTCCTGGTCGGATGGTGGGGCTTCGCCATGCTGGCGCCGCCGGCGATCGTGCTCAACTGGCTGCTGGCGTCGACCTATTTCGGCCGCTTCACCACCATCCAGCCGATGCTGTTCCAGACACTCCTCACCATCGCCTCCTACCCGCTGTTCGCCTGGCTGTTCGGGCAGGTAGAGCGGCTGCTGCCGCGCAACGCCTGACATGAACCAGCACGACCTCGTCCGCTACAAAGTCTTCACAAGGCGGTCGCTGCTGTTCGGCGGTCTGCAACTCGCCATGCTCTCGGCCCTCGGCGGACGGCTGTACTACCTCCAGGTCGTACAGGGCGACCGCTACAAGATGCTGGCCGAGGAGAACCGCATCAATCTGCGGCTCCTGCCGCCGCCGCGCGGACGGATCCTGGATCGGAACGGCGTGCCGGTGGCGCTGAACCGCCAGAACTACCGGGTCGTCCTGGTTTCCGAGCAGACGCCGGACGTCGAGCACACGCTGGATGCGCTGGCGCAGATCGTTCCCATCGACGCCGACGAGCGGAAGCGCATTCAGCGCGACATCGGCCGCAAGCGGTCCTTCGTACCGGTGACGGTCTGCGAGCATCTGGACTGGAACCAGGTAGCGACGATCGCCGTCAATTCCCCGGAACTCGCAGGCGTCTCGATCGATGTCGGCGAGCTCCGGCACTACCCCTACGGTCCGATGCTGGCTCACGTCATCGGCTATGTGGCGATGGTGTCGGAGGACGAGCTGACCGGCGACCCGCTGCTGGAGCTACCCGGTTTCCGCATCGGCAAGAATGGCATCGAGAAGACCCACGATCTCGAGCTCCGCGGCCGCGCAGGCAACAGCTATGTCGAGGTCAACGCGCACGGCCGGGTGATCCGCGAGCTGGAGCGCGAGGACGGGCAACCGGGCAGCGACGTGACGCTGAGCATCGATCTCGGCCTGCAGCAGTTCGTCTCCGACCGGCTGGGCACCGAAAGCGCCGCCGCCGTGGTGATGGACGTCACCAACGGCGAGATTCTGGCGATCGCCTCAACGCCCAGCTACGACCCGAATGCCTTCAATCAGGGCCTGAGCCGCACCCAGTGGCAGGAGCTGGTAGGCAACCCACGCCATCCGCTGATCAACAAGGCGATCTCCGGCCAGTACCCGCCGGGGTCGACCTTCAAGCTGGTCGTCGCCCTGGCCGCCCTCGAATCGGGTGTCGTCACCGAATCGCACCGCGTCTGGTGCCCAGGCCATATGACGCTCGGCAATCGGCGCTTCCATTGCTGGAAGCGGGGCGGCCACGGCCATCTCACCATGGTCGAGGCGATCGCGCAGTCCTGCGACGTCTACTTCTACGACCTCTCGCTCAAGGTCGGCATCGACCGGATCGCCGCGATGGCGAACCGCCTGGGCCTGGGGTCGACCCTCGCCCTGGATCTTCCGGGCGAACATGCCGGGCTGATCCCCAACCGCGACTGGAAGATGGCGACCCGGGGCAGGGCATGGCACAAGGGCGAAACCCTGAATGCCGGCATCGGCCAGGGCTATGTACTGGCGACGCCTCTCCAGCTCGTGACGATGACCGCGCAGATGGTGAACGGCGGTCGTCGCATCCATCCGCATCTCACCATCGGCATCGGCCAAACCGCGGAAGAAGGCCTGGACCCCGGTAACGGCCTGGGCCTTTCATCCGCCTCCCTTGCCGTCATACGCCGCGGGATGGATGAGGTCGTCAACGGCCGCCACGGGACTGCCGGCGGTGCCAAGATCGAGGAACCGGGGATGGAGATGGGCGGCAAGACCGGCACCTCCCAGGTTCGCCGCATTTCCAAAAGCGAGCGCGACTCCGGCGTGATCAAGAACGAGGACAAGCCGTGGGAGGAACGCGACCACGCCCTTTTCGTCGGTTTCGCCCCGGTGGACGCACCCCGCTACGCCGTGGCGATCGTCGTCGAGCATGGTGGCGGTGGCTCGAAGGCGGCGGCGCCGATCGCCCGCGACGTCCTGATCGAGACCCAGCGGCGCGATCCCTCGCGCCGCGCCGCGCCGCTGGCCGAGGCGCCGGAGCGGGACAGCCGGAGCGAGGGCTGAAATGGCATCGTTGAGAGGCTGGGGCTTCGAACGCGAGGAAATCTCGCTCCTGGACAAGGTGAAGCAACTCAACTTCACCCTGATCCTTCTGATCGTCGCCATCGCCGCCATCGGCTTCGCGATGCTCTATTCCGCAGCCAATGGCGACATCGATCCCTGGGCGCGCCGGCAGATGATCCGCTTCGCCGTCGGCGTCGGTGTGATGATCTGCGTCGCTCTGGTCGATATCCGCGTCTGGCTGCGGGGTGCGTACGTCATCTATGGCGCCGCGCTGATTCTGTTGATCGCCGTCGAGATCATCGGCGAGATCGGCATGGGCGCTCAGCGCTGGATCGATCTCGGCTTCTTCCAGCTCCAGCCGTCCGAGCTGATGAAGCTCGCCCTCGTCATCGCCCTCGCCCGCTACTTCCACGCCCTGACGCTGGAGGACGTGCGCCGACCGACCGTGCTGATCGTCCCGACGCTGATGGTCCTGACGCCGGCCGCCATGGTGCTGCGCCAGCCCGATCTCGGCACGGCCGTGATGCTGATGGCGGGCTCCGGTGCCGTCTTCTTCCTGGCCGGCGTCCGCATGTGGAAGTTCGCGGTGGTGATCGGTGCCGGCCTGGCGATGATCCCCGTCGCCTGGCATGTGCTGGAGGACTACCAGAAGAGCCGTATCCTCACTTTCCTCCACCCCGAGGCCGATCCGCTCGGCGCCGGTTATCACATTCTGCAGTCGAAGATCGCGCTGGGCTCAGGCGGCGTTCTCGGCAAGGGTTTCCTCGCCGGCACGCAGAGCCATCTCAACTTCCTACCCGAGAAGCAGACCGACTTCATCTTCACCATGCTGGCCGAGGAGTTCGGACTGGTGGGCGGGCTGGGGCTGATCGGCCTCTATGGGCTGGTGCTCGCCTACGGCTTCGCCATCGCCGTCCGAAGTCGCAACCAGTTCGGCCGTCTGCTGGCGCTGGGCGTCACCACCACCCTGTTCCTCTACGTCTTCATCAACATCGCCATGGTGACAGGGCTCATCCCCGTCGTCGGCGTCCCCCTGCCCCTGCTCTCTTACGGCGGAACGGCGATGATGACCATGCTGGCCGGCATGGGCCTGATCATGGGCGTCTACGTCCACCGCGACGTCATGATCCGCCGCCACGGTGCCGCCGACGACTTCTAGAATGGACCGCTTCGCGTTACGCGCGAGCGCCTTGCGAAGGACCGGCCCACCCCTTACATTGCACCGCACAACCTCTTGTGCGGTGCAAGCGGCGGCGAAAGGACCAGCATGGCGACACTAGCCGAAGCGGAGTCCGCGAACGAAAGCTATCTCGAGGAATTAGACGGCTACCGGTTCGAGGACATCAAGGTCGGCATGACCGCAGTCTACAGCCGGACGATTACAGAATCCGACATCGTCCTGTTCTGCGGCATTTCCGGCGACACCAATCCCGTCCACTTGGACGAGACCTATGCGGGCAAGACGCTGTTTCGCGGCACCATTGCCCACGGCATGCTGCCGGCGAGTTTCATCTCCACGGTGCTCGGCACCAAGCTTCCCGGTCCCGGCACGATCTATGTCAGCCAGAACTGCCGCTTCCGCGCCCCGGTCCGCGCCGGCGATACCGTCCACGCCCGCGTCACCGTCACCGCCATCGACGAGAAGCGCCGCCGGGTGACGCTGAAGACCGACTGCTTCGTCGGCAAGACCTGCGTCATCGACGGCGATGCCGAGGTGATGATCCCGGTCCGCGACTGAACGAGGGACCGCCGCGGCAGCCGCCCCGGCGGCTGGTTGTAATCTTCATGCTATTGCGGTAAAGCCGCCGCCGATGCGGATATTGCGCCACTATTCGGGGATTCCGTCCGAAGCGCGGGGCGCCGTGGTGGCGTTGGGCAATTTCGACGGCGTCCATCTCGGCCATCGCGCTGTGATCGGTCGCGCCCGCGCCATCGCCGGGCGCGAAGGTGCGCCGTTGGGCGTCCTCACCTTCGAACCGCACCCGGTCCAGGTACTGCGCCCCGAAAGCGCGCCCCATCGCCTGACGCCCTTCCGCGTGAAGGCCCGCCGCCTGGCGGAAATCGACGTCGACGTTCTGTTCGCCCTTCACTTCGACACCGCCTTCAGCCGCAAATCGGCCGAAGATTTCGTCGACGAGGTTCTGGTGCGGGAACTCGGCATCCGTCACGCCGTCGTCGGCCATGATTTCCATTTCGGCTGCGAGCGCCGCGGCAACCCCGCCTTTCTCGCCGAGCGCGCAGCCTTACACGGCTTCGACGTGACCATCGTCGAGCCGGTCGGCAACGCCGGAGAGGTCTACTCCTCGACGCGCGTCCGCAGCTATCTGAAGCGCGGAGAGCCGCGCCTCGCGGCCGCGATCCTCGGTCATCTGTGGGAAGTCGAAGGCCGGGTGCAACACGGTGACGCCCGCGGACGAACGCTCGGCTATCCCACCGCCAACCTTTCTTTCGCCGACTATGTGGCGCCCGCTTTCGGCATCTACGCGGTCTGGGCCGGCATCGTCGACGGCGACGACACCACGTGGTACCCGGCGGTCGCCAGCGTCGGCGTGCGCCCCACCTTCGGCGGCGGCGAGCCGCTGTTGGAAGTGCACCTGTTCGATGTCGACATGGGCCTCTATGATGCCCATCTTCGCGTCGCTTTCGTCGCCTGGATCCGGCCCGAGATGAAGTTCGACGATGTCGACGCACTGAAGGCGGAAATGGCGCGCGACTGCGAAACCGCCCGCGCTATCCTCGAAGGCAGCGTACCGCCGCCCGAGCCTTCCGACCGCCCCGCCCCTGCCGCAGCACGACGAGCGAACCCGTGACCACCGATTACAAGTCCACTCTGTTCCTGCCCCGTACCGCGTTCCCGATGAAGGCCAACCTGCCGAACCGGGAGCCGGAGATGCTGGCCCGCTGGGCCGAGACCGGCTTGTGGCAGCGCCTGCGCGCCGCCGGCGAGGGCAAGGAGAAATTCATCCTGCACGACGGACCGCCCTACGCGAACGGGCCGATCCACATCGGCACGGCGATGAACAAGATCCTGAAGGACATCATCAACCGCGCCCAGCAAATGCTGGGCAAGGACGCCAACTACGTGCCCGGCTGGGACTGCCACGGCCTGCCGATCGAATGGCAGATCGAGCAGGACTACCGCAAGAAGGGCAAGAACAAGGACGACATCCCGGTCGACCAGTTCCGCCGCGAATGCCGCGCCTATGCCGACCACTGGATCGACAGGCAGCGCGAGGACTTCGTGCGCCTGGGCGTCATGGGCGACTGGGACAACCCCTACCTCACCATGAGCTATCCGGCCGAGGCGCAGATCGTTCGCGAGCTGGGCAAGTTCCTGATGAGCGGCCAGCTCTATCGCGGCTCGAAACCGGTGATGTGGTCGCCGGTCGAGAAGACCGCGCTCGCCGAGGCCGAGGTCGAATATCACGACATCGATTCGACGACGATCTACGTCGCCTTCCCCGTGACCACGCCCTCGACGCTGGCGCTCGACGGTGCGGCGGTGGTGATCTGGACGACGACCCCCTGGACGATCCCCGGCAACCGCGCCATCGCCTTCGGCGAGGATGTCGACTATGGCGTTTATGAGGTGGAAACGGTCGCGGACGGCGCAATGGTCGCGCCGGGCGCCAAATACGTCCTCGGCACGGCCCTCGCCGCCGACGTCATGGCGCGCGCCGGCGTCACCGGGTTCCGCCAGACGGCGTCGCTCAAGGGCCGCGACCTCGCCGGCACCGTGACCGCCCATCCGCTGGCGGGCGAGGCTTACACCTTCCCGGTTCCACTCCATGCCGGCGAGTTCGTCGACATCGAGCAGGGGACGGGCTTCGTCCATATCGCGCCGGGCCACGGCGCCGACGACTGGGAGCTGGGCCGCCGCGTCGGGCTGGAGGTACCGGACACGGTCGGCGACGACGGCACTTATCTCGCCCATGTACCGATGTTCGGGGGCCTCCACGTCTTCAAGGCGGCGGAGCCGGTGATGGACGCGCTGAAGGCCAAGGACCGGCTGCTGGCGAGCTCGGTCGTCACCCACTCCTACCCGCATTCCTGGCGGTCGAAGAAGCCGGTCATCTTCCGCAACACGCCGCAATGGTTCATCGGCATGGACTCGCACGGTCTTCGCGAGACCGCGTTGGAGGCGATCGACGCGGTGCGCTGGGTGCCGGCGGCGTCCAAGAACCGTATCCGCGCGATGGTCGCGGGGCGTCCCGACTGGTGCGTGTCCCGCCAGCGCGCCTGGGGCGTCCCCATCACCGTCTTCGTCCATAAGGAGAGCGGCGAACCGCTCCGCGACGCCAAGGTCCTGGAACGGGTCGCCGACGCGGTCGAGGCGGAGGGCGCCGACGTCTGGTTCACCGCCGATCCGGCCCGGTTCCTCGCGCCCGATTACGACCCGGCCGACTACGACCGTGTCGACGACATCCTCGACGTCTGGTTCGACAGCGGCTCGACCCACAGCTTCGTGCTCGAGGGCCGCAACGATCTCGGCTGGCCGGCGACCCTCTATCTCGAGGGCAGCGACCAGCATCGCGGCTGGTTCCAGTCCTCGCTGCTGGAGGCCTGCGGCACCCGCGGCCAGGCGCCCTACGAGAACGTCCTCACCCACGGCTTCGTCATGGACGGCCTGGGCCGCAAGATGTCGAAGTCGATCGGCAACGTCATCGCCCCCCAGGAGGTGATCAAGGCGAGCGGCGCCGACATCCTCCGCCTGTGGGTGGCGACCGCCGACTATACGGGCGACCTCCGCATCGGCCCGGAGATCCTCAACGCGCAAATCGACCTCTACCGGCGGCTCCGCAACACGCTCCGTTACCTGCTCGGCAATCTCGACGGGTTCCGGGACAGCGAACGGCTGCCGGCGGCGGAGATGCCGGAACTCGAACGCTGGGTGCTCCACCGGTTGGCGACCCTCGACGCGCGCCTCCGCGAAGCCTGCGACAACTATGACTTCGACGGCTTCTATACCGAGCTTCACGGCTTCTGCAGCAGCGACCTGTCGGCGTTCTACTTCGACGTCCGCAAGGACTCGCTCTATTGCGACGGGGCAGACGATACCCGCCGTCGGGCGGCACGGACCGTGCTCGACGCCCTGTTCTCGTGCCTCACCGCCTGGCTCGCGCCGACCCTCTGCTTCACCGCCGAGGAGGCTTGGCTGTCGCGCTACCCGGATGCGGAGGACAGCGTGCATCTCCGCCAGTTCCCCGACATCCCGGCTGATTGGCGGGACGACGCGCTGGCCCGTAAATGGGAGACGGTGCGCGCCGTCCGCCGCGTCGTCACCGGCGCGCTGGAAGTCGAGCGCCGCGAGAAGCGGATCGGCGCCAGCCTTCAGGGCCACCCTACGGTCTACACGACCGCCGAGGTGGCGGCCGTATTGAGCGACATCGACCTGGCCGAGCTCTCCATCACCTCGGGCCTGACGATCGTTACCGACCCGGCGCCGGCTGAGGCCTTCACGCTGCCCGAAGTTCGCGACGTCGCGGTGGTCGTCGCCCCGGCGGAAGGCGATCGGTGTGAGCGCTGCTGGCGGGTCTTGCCGGAAGTCGGATCGCATGCCGACCACGAGGCGCTGTGCGACCGCTGCGTGGGCGTCGTCGAGACCCTGAGCCCGGCAGCCTGATGCGGCATGCGCCCCTGGTCATCGGACTGGCGACGGCGGCCGCTGTCCTCGTCGCCGATCAGGTCACGAAACAGCTCGTCCTCGACTATTTCCTGACGCCGCCCGAGGGCGCGCCGGTCACCCTCACAGGCTTTCTCAACCTGGTTCTGGTCTGGAACAGGGGGGTGAGCTTCGGTATGCTCGGCGGTGAGTCGACGGTACCCGCCTGGGGGCTCGGGCTCGTCGCCATCGCCATCGTGGTTGCGCTTCTCGTCTGGATGGTCCGGTCGCGTAGCCGCGGTCTCGGTGTGGCGCTCGGCCTGATCGTGGGCGGCGCGATCGGCAATGTCGTCGACCGGCTGATCCACGGCGCCGTGGTCGATTTCATCGATTTCCATTACGGCGACTGGCATTGGCCCGCGTTCAACATCGCCGACTCCGGCATCACCGTCGGCGTGGCGTGGCTGTTCGTGGATTCGCTGTTCGGAAGTACAGCGCCCGAGCGCGTTACGGAGAAGGAATGACCGTGGCCGAGAACGAAGAGGTGGTGGGTTTGGTCAAGCGTATCGCCGTCGTGGTTCTGGTTGCATTGGCGCTCCAGGGGTGCGGAGGTCTCAAGGAGACATTGGGCATGGGCAGCAAGCGCGCGCCCGATGAGATGCAGGTGGTATCCCGCCCGCCGCTCTCGCTGCCGCCCGATTACAATCTGCGACCGCCGGCGCCCGGCGCACCGCCGACGGGGCAGGAGCCGGTGCGGGATCAGGCCGCCAAGCTGTTGCTGGGAGATCGGCGCGCCGAGCCCTCGGCACTCAGCCAGGGCGAACAGGCGTTTCTGACCGGCGCCGGAGCCGATAGGGCCGATCCGGACATCCACACGAAGCTGGCGCAGGAGAGCCCCTATTACGGGGCGGGCGACAAGAGCATCGTCGACCGGCTGATGTTCTGGCGCGATGAGACCGGGGGCGACGAAGCGCAAGTCGTCGACGCCAGCCGCGAGGCCGAGCGCCTGAAGCGCAACGCTTCGGAGGGACTGCCGGCCACCGCCGGCGAGACGCCGATGATCGAGCGCAAACCCAAGTCGGGTATCGAGGAGCTGTTCGGCGTCAGCATCTTTTGACCCTGCGGGCCGGCTTCCCGAGAGATGCAGGGCGGCGAACGCCGCCACACGGGGGTGTCGTCGCTTGTGCCGATCCTCTCGGGCCCCATATTGGTTTTCATTGTCCGAGACCGGTTCCGGAGTAGCCGCATGACGTTCTGCCTTTCGACGGCGCGCCGTCTCGCGCTCGCGTTCGCCGCGCTCGTCGCGATCAGCATCCCCGCCCTGGCGGCCGACACCTTCAACGTCGAGACCTTCAGCCTCGACAACGGCCTCGAGGTCGTGGTGATCCCGAACCATCGGGCCCCCGTCGTCCATCACTCGGTCTGGTATCGCATCGGCGCCGCCGACGAGCCCGAGGGCGAGTCCGGCGTCGCCCACTTCCTCGAACATCTGATGTTCAAGGGCACGCCGTCGGTGCCGGCCGGACAGTTCTCGCGCATCGTCAAGCGGCATGGCGGCAACGACAACGCCTTCACCACCCAGGACTACACCGGCTACTACCAGACCATCTCCCGCGACAATCTCGAGCTGGTGATGAAGATGGAGGCCGATCGCATGCACAATCTGCTGATCGAGCCCGACCAGGTCGCCTCCGAGCGCGACGTGGTGCTGGAAGAGCGGCGCATGCGTACCGACAACCAGCCGCGCGCCAAGTTGAGCGAGGTCATGGATGCGGTCCAGTATCTGGCCCACCCCTACCGCCTGCCGGTGATCGGCTGGGCGCACGAAATCGAGCAGCTCGATCGCGAGAAGGCCCTCGACTTCTACAAGCGCTTCTACGCGCCCAACAACGCGATCCTGGTGGTCGCCGGTGACATCACCGCCGCCGAGTTGAAGCCGCTGGCCGAGAAGTATTACGGACCGCTGCCCAAGGGCGAGGTCAACCGCCGCGACCGGGTGCAGGAGCCCCCCCAGTACGCCGCCCGCCGGGTGGAGCTCGCCGACCCGCAGGTCGCCGATCCCCAGTGGACGCGGAGCTATCTCGCGCCGAGCTATCGGACCGCCGACGCCGGCGAAGCCGAAGCGTTGTCGGTGCTCGCGCAGATCCTCGGCGGCGGCACCACCAGCCGGCTCTATCAGGCCCTGGTCGTCGATCAGAAGCTCGCGACCTATGCCGGGTCCTGGTACAGCCCGGTGAGCTACGACCCGACCGAGTTCTCGGTGTTCGTGGCGATGCAGCCGGACACAGAACCCGGCGCCATAGACACTGCGGTCGACGCCGAAATCCAGCGTATCGCGGACCAGGGCGTAACCGAGGAAGAACTCGCCCGCGCCAAGCGCTTGATGCGCGCCGACACCGTCTACGCCCAGGACTCGCTCTCCGAGCTCGCCCGCATCTTCGGTTCCGCGCTCTCGGTCGGTGCTACGGTGGAAGACGTTCAGACTTGGCCCGATCGCGTCGAGGCGGTCACCGCCGATCAGGTTTCGGCCGCGGCGGCGAAGGTCCTCGACATGAACCATTCGGTAACCGGCGTCCTGCTGCCGAAGCCGGCGGTCTGATGCCGGCAACCAGAGAAAGAAGGTCGGACATGCACGTCATCCGCAGCCTGATCCTGGGCGGCATCCTGGCGATGTCGGCCCTCGTCCCGGCACTCGTCCCCGTCCCTGCCGCGGCAGCCGCCAAGGTGGAGCGCGTCGTCAGCCCCGGCGGCATCGAGGCCTGGCTGGTCAACGAGCCGTCTCTTCCGATCGTCGCCATGCGCTTCTCGTTTCACGGTGGGTCGTCCCACGATCCGGAAGACCGCATCGGCTTGAGCAACATGGTGTCCGGCCTTCTGGACGAAGGCGCCGGCGACATGGACTCGCTCGCCTTCCAGACACGGCTGGATGACCTCGCGGTCGAAATGGGCTTCGATGCCGGCCGGGACGAGTTCAGCGGCCATCTGAAGACCCTCCGCGAAAACCTGAAGCCGGCGTTCGCGATGCTGGCGAGCGCACTGACCGAGCCGCGCTTCGACCGGGAACCGGTCGAGCGCATTCGCGGCCAGATCCTCTCCATGCTCGCCCGCAACGAGAAGGATCCCAACAGGATCGCCCGCCAGACATGGGCGGAGGCGATGTATCCCGACCATCCCTATGGCTGGCCGACCGACGGCACGCCCGAAGGCATCGCCGCCGTGACGCCCGACGACCTGCACCGCTACATGCGGGAGCGGATCGCGCGCAGCAATCTGACCATCGGTGTCGCCGGCGACATAACCGCCCAGGAACTGGCGCCGCTGCTCGACGCGACGTTCGGCAGCCTGTCGGAAACAGCGGTCCTGGACACCGTGCCCGACGTCGAGCCCAAGGCCGCGGGGCAGGTCGTCATCGAGCATATCGCCATCCCGCAGAGCGTCGTCGCTTTCGGCCAGGAAGGCATGAAACGCGCCGATCCCGACTACTACGCCGCCTATATCGTCAACGAAATCCTGGGTGGCGGCGGCTTCGGATCGCGTCTGACCGAAGAGGTGCGGGAGAAGCGCGGACTGGCCTACGGCATCTACACCTACCTGCTTCCGCTCGACCATTCGGCGCTGATGGCGGGCGGAGTCGGCACGCAGAACGCGCGAGTTGCCGAAACCATCCAGATCATCCGCGACGAGCTCGAGCGGATGCGCGAAGACGGCCCGACCGAAAAGGAACTGGACGACGCCAAGACCTATCTCACCGGCTCGTTCCCGCTGCGTTTCGACAGCAATGGCGAGCTCGCGTCCTACCTGGTCGGGATGCAGCTCGAGGACCTCGGCATCGACTATCTGGACAAGCGGAACAGCTACATCGAAGCGGTGACCCTGGACGACGCCAAGCGGGTGGCGAAGGCGCTGATCGACCCCGCCAATCTCGCCTTCGTCGTCGTCGGTGATCCGGAGGAACTGGCCGAAACCGAAACCCATTGACATTCGGTCCCGGCCGGCCACGGTGGCAACGGACGCGGCACTGCTAAGCGCCGCCGCGTCCCATTTTCGAAGCGCGATCGGGTTGCGAACGCCATGCTTTACGAACACCGCACGCATCACTGCTTCGCCGCCGCGATCGGCGATGGCGGACTGACCGAGCCCACCTACCGCCTGCTCATCGAAGACGCCGCACCGGCGATCCAGCAGCTTCGCGACGACCGGAACAGCGGCGCCCTGCCCATGCTGCGCCTGCCCGGACGGCGCGACGACCTCGAAGCGCTCCAGCCACTGGCGGCCCGCCTCCGCGACGATTTCGACGATGTCGTTCTGCTGGGAACCGGCGGGTCGAGCCTCGGCGGCCAGACGGTGGCAGCCCTCGCCGATTATCCTTTTTCCCAGCGCAAAGGCCCCCACCTCCACTTCATGGACAATGTCGACCCGCACACCATCGACGCGATGCTGGCGGCGCTCGACATGACCAAGACCGCCTTTCTGGTGGTCAGCAAGTCGGGCGGCACCGCCGAGACCCTGTCCCAGTTCATCGCCTGCCTGAGCACGGCGCGCGCGGCGGTGGGCGAAGCTGGGCTCGCCGATCGTTTCATCCTCATCACCCAGCCGGGGGACAGCGTGCTCCGGCGGATGGGCGCGCGCTGGAAGCTCCCGATCCTCGATCACGACCCGGCCATCGGCGGGCGCTTCTCGGTGCTGTCGCTGGTGGGCATGCTGCCGACGATGGTCGCCGGCGTCGATCCGTTCGAGGTCCGGCGCGGTGCCGAAAGCGTGCTGCAGGAGACCTTGGGCGCGCACGAACCCGGCGAGTCGGCACCGGCGGTGGGCGCCGCGATCTCGGTGGGCCTGCTCCGTGAGCACGGGATCGGAACGACCGTGCTGATGCCCTATATCGACCGGCTCGGCCATTTCGGGCTGTGGTACCGGCAGCTCTGGGCCGAGAGCCTGGGCAAGGACGGCAAGGGGACGACCCCGATCCGCGCCATGGGCACCGTCGACCAGCACAGCCAGCTCCAGCTCTATCTCGACGGACCGCGCGACAAGATGTACTCGCTGGTGACGCTCGCCGCCGACGGGCGCGGGCCCCGCGTCGACCCGGCACTCGCCGACGACCCGTCGCTCGACTACCTGGCCGGGCGCACCATCGGCGACCTGATGGCGGCCGAGCAGAAGGCCACCGGCGAGACGCTCTACCGGAACGGGCGGCCGACCCGCGAATTCGCGCTCGCCGACCTCGACGCCGCCGCCATGGGCGCGCTTCTCATGCATTTCATGCTGGAGACGATCATCGCCGCGCGCCTCTTGAGCGTCGACCCGTTCGACCAGCCGGCGGTGGAAGAAGGCAAGGTCCGCGCCCGCGAGCATCTGGCCAAGATCGCAACGTGACGATCCGCCGGCTGCCGGAAGGCCTCGTCAACCGCATCGCCGCCGGCGAGGTTGTCGAAAGGCCGGCCTCGGCGGTCAAGGAACTGGTCGAGAACGCGATCGATGCCGGGGCCCGGCGAATCGACGTCACCCTGGAGGACGGCGGCCGGGCGCTGATCGCGGTCTCGGACGACGGCTGCGGCATGACCGTCGACGAGATGACTCTCGCCGTCGAGCGCCACGCCACGTCGAAGCTTCCCGACGACGACCTGAGCCGCATCGCCTTCCTGGGCTTCCGCGGCGAGGCGCTGCCCTCGATCGCCGCGGTCAGCCGGCTCGCGATCACCAGCCGGGCCGGCGACGCCACCGACGCCTGGACGCTGGCGGTCGAAGGCGGTGAGGCGAGAGCGCCGCAGCCGGCGGCGTTCGGCCGCGGAACGCGGATCGAGGTCCGCGATCTCTTCTACGCCACCCCGGCCCGGCTCAAATTCCTCAAGTCGCCGCGGAGCGAGAACCAGGCCGCGGTCGAGGTCCTGAACCAGCTCGCCATGGCCCATCCCGACATCGCCTTCTCGGCGACCGTCGACGGGCGGGCGTCGATCCGGCTCGATGCCGGCCAGGGCGACCTTCTGGATGCGCGGCTGAAGCGGCTGTCGGCGATCATGGGCCGCGATTTCGCCGACAACGCGGTCGCCATCGACGCCGAGCGCGAGGGGGTGCGGCTCACCGGTTATGCCGGGCTTCCCACCTACAACCGCGGCAACGCCCGCCTGCAATACGGCTTCGTCAACGGCCGGCCGGTGAAGGACAAGCTGTTCATCGGTGCGATCCGCGGTGCCTACCAGGACCTTCTGGCGCGCGACCGCCATCCGGTGGTGGCGCTGTTCCTGGAGCTCGAGCCGATCGACGTCGACGTGAACGTCCACCCGGCCAAGGCCGAGGTCCGGTTCCGCGACTCCGGCCTCGTCCGCGGCCTGATCGTCAGCGCCATCCGCCATGCCCTCGGCGAGGCCGGCCACCGCGCGGCGACGACGGTCGCCCACGCCGCGCTCGGCTCGGCTCGGCCGGAACCGCCCGCGCCCGGCCTGTTCCACCAGCACCGGCCGGCGACACCCCGCTGGACCCCGCCGCACCAGCCCGGCATGGCCGAGGACTTCGCCGACTACCAGGCCCCCTTGGACTACAGCCGCGCGCCCGATACAGGACCGGCCGCACGCCCCAGACAGGCAGAGGCGGCACCGGAAGCGACTGCCGCCGACCATCCGCTCGGCGCCGCCTGCGCCCAGCTCCACGGCACCTATGTGGTCGCCCAGACCCCTGACGGGATCGTCATCGTCGATCAGCATGCGGCGCATGAGCGGCTGGTCTACGAACGGATGAAGGCGGCGCTGGCCGAAAACGGCGTCCGCCGCCAGATGCTGCTGATCCCCGAGGTGGTCGAACTTTCCGAAAGCGACTGCGAACGCCTGCTCGTCCGCGCGGACCAGCTTGCAGAGCTCGGCCTCGTCATCGACGATTTCGGCGCCGGTGCGGTCGTGGTCCGCGAGGTCCCGGCGCTGCTCGGCAAGGTCGACGCGCAAGGGTTGCTCCGCGATCTGGCGGACGAGCTCGCGGAACTGGGCGATTCGACCGTTCTCAAGGAACGGCTGGACGAGGTCTGCAGCACCATGGCCTGTCACGGCAGCGTCCGCGCCGGCCGCCAGCTCGCGCCCGAGGAGATGAACGCCCTTCTCCGCGAGATGGAAGCCACCCCCTATTCCGGCCAGTGCAACCACGGCCGCCCGACCTGGATCGAGCTCAAGCTCGCCGACATCGAACGCCTGTTCGGCAGGCGGTAGGCGGCCCTTTCATTCTCTGTCATGCCCGCCAAGGCGCTTGCCCGGCAAAGCCTTCGCCTGTTCCCTGGGTTCCCGCCTGCGCGGGAACGACGGAAGGAGAACGCGATAGGCGGTACTTTTTTCTTCGTCATGCCTGCGCAGGCGGGCATGACCGCATCAAG